>Ga0126379_10000076_pt1 | contig 47202 bp, 34 predicted proteins | sample PanSoiMetPlot_24_FD_92640 | JGI IMG/M metagenome (GOLD analysis project Ga0126379, IMG submission 92640) | Tropical forest soil microbial communities from Panama - MetaG Plot_24 | ecosystem: Environmental > Terrestrial > Soil > Tropical forest > Bulk soil | place: Panama | collected 2016-02-17
CGTCCGCAATGACTATCTTTGGCCGATTCCTCTCCATACACAAGTCCTCACATGTTACGGCTGAGACTCTTTGCAGATCTCAGTTAAAAACTTACCATCTCAAGTGGAGCAGGGCGACTGCTAATATTTGCAGACCGATGCTCAGGTATTTGCTAGTTTTTGTGGTCGTGCCCTTGTAGGCGATTCCCAAACGATCTCACCCAACGGTTCATCGCTATGCTGTAGACGCCTTCGCGCTGGCTCTAACGATACTCCAAACCATCGTCCAGCACGATACTTAAATGACGGGAACGATAAAGAACGAACCCGCTCGCCGATGGGTGAGCGGGTCGACGGCCGGCTACAAACCCTGCATGGGCCTGCCCTCCCCTGGAAACACGCCTGAAGCAGCATTGCAGCCTTGAAAACATGTTTTCTGACAGATGTGGCATTACTACTCCACCAATATTTGCGTTGCCACTGTCAAAATTGACAGGTCCCCCGGAATTCCGGGTTTACCCGCCGCGGCGGTATGCTGCAGCGCTAAGCCGGAGAAAAATATCCCTTTTTGTGGTCGACGTGGAGACGTCCGGAAGTGTCCGGAGTTGTGACGTGGACTTTGATTTTCCTCCATTTCCCGTCACGCACAGTCTGCTTCGGTCGGTATGCAAGCACATACTGCTCTCGCAGCTGCCGGCTGATCTCGGCTGCCATTTCTGGCACTTTCTTGCGGTCATCGGCCGCCAATGTGTAGCCACCTGTCAACTCGGTGATTGTCGTCAGCAACCGTTGCCCGAGCTTTTCCTCAATCGTCTTGAACACCGGCACGGGCATGTTGTCGAAGATTCCAATGGAGTACATCAGCACATCGGCTTCTTTCGCCATGTTCCTGATTTTCTTGGCGTTATAGTAGCTGTGATTGTCGCCGCCGTCAGAGATGATAAGCAGCGCCCGCCGCTGGTAGCGCGCCTTATTCATCTTTCGAATGCCCACATAAATCCCGTCGAGCAACGAGGTACTGCCGGATGGAACCACCTCCGCCAATCGTCTCTCAAGGTCTTCGCGTGAGTCTGTCGAATTTGCAATCACTTCGGGTCGATCAGACACGGCTACCACGAAGTAGTCATCTTCAGGGTTGGCGTTATCAAAGAACTCCTTGATCGCCACCCGTTCCGTATCGAGTTTGTCGGTCATGCTCTTGCTGAAATCCAGGATGATTCCGACTGAGATCGGGCCGTCTTCCTTCCAGACCCCTTCAATCTTCTGCTCTTGTTCATTTTCGTAAATATTGAAGTTGTCTTTCTTCAACGTAGTAATCGGTTCGTTCAAGTCGTCTCGAACCGTCACAGGAACCAGGACGAGATTTACGTCAGACCGAAATGGCTTTGAGGACTTTCTCAAGTCGCGATCTGCTTCGTCGACGGGACCAATCGCCTGCCCTGGCTTCTGTACTTCCCTTGTTTGTATGTGAACTTCATCGGTTTGAGCCTGCAAACAGAGAGGAAGAAAACAAAGCGGAACAGCGAGATATCGGGCCGGACGACTTCCGAACGAGGACACAATCCGTTGAATGGGTCTCATCCTATGACCTACCTAAAGAACATACTCTCTAACCGGACACCTACAGGTTGATTCTACGCGCTCTTATGCCCGTCAGTAGTCTCGAGTACAAGTAAAACCCGACAACTTTCCTAAGCCTGACTTCTTTTATCGCACAGCGCGTAGCGGATCCATCTCCAGACCACCACTTGAAACGCTTTCGCGATCTTGCGACTGCCCGAATCGTGCCCAGGCCGCGCCCTCCACAATCAGCGAATCCAATTCCGCCTTCGCTACACCGGGCATCAAATCAAACGGCACCCGCCCGCTTTCATAATCTTTTTCCAGATCACTGAACGAATCCCACTGGGGCCAATCAGGATGACTGCCAAACCAATTCGATCCCGATGGGGTAAGTGTGCGGATTACAACAGGACCGCCTACCAGACCAGGCCGAACCGCGGCTGCATAATCTTCAATCGTCTTTCGCATCACAACTGCCGCTTGGGCGAAAGACATCGATTTTAGATTCTGCAGTTCTTCAATATGCTGACCGGGACTCGACAAATAACCTTTAAAACTGCAGCGCACCGCGTGAGTGGATTGTCCTTGATAAATACAAATCTCCGGTTTCTTGGCCTTGAAGCCCGCGAAAAACAGAGTTTGCACTTTTGCCGAGTCTGCGCCTGCCTCCGACAGGATACCCGAGGAATATTTGAAGTAGGAGTCAGGCAACTGGTCTACTTCCACACGAGAAGAGTCGCTCTTTGCGAAACGTGACATCAACGCCGAAAGGAACGAGATCTTGGGATCATTTAGGGACGCATAACCAGTATCGGCGATCAGGTTATCTCTCATTGGGTAAATTTTTTGATTGGTGTCGTAATACCCAATTCGCCGACCACGGCGATCTTTCAACATTCCTCGCGAATCGGAAGCCACGATAATTCCGTCCCTGCAGATCGCTGCGATGACAAACGAACCTTTGACTCTGACCGGTGGCAATACTCGCGATTTTTGCGCGACCGCACAGATACCGAGAGACCCAATGATCAAAGAAGCACATAGCCGCGTCCGCAGAAACGACGTCCACTTACATGACCATGTGTTAAACGTGACGGGACAAGACTGACGAGAGGATTTCGTGCTGAAACCTGCGCACAAGCCAGCCCTTCGGCAAATGCGCGCGATTAACCTGGAGACGGGCCCTACAAAAGGAATCATGCCGACGTCAAATTGCTTTGCTGTCAAAACTACCAGAAAACCCGCTAGAAAAAAACTAGTTAGATGGAAAAAAAAGACGTGGTTTGTCACTATGACTGCAATTCCGCACTCTTGCCAGACAGAAGAAGCTCACGCCGCGTGGAAACGGATCACGATAGGAATGGCTGACGGCCAGCTAAGTGCAATTTGATGCGTAGTTTAGCAATCTGCCCGCCTTGGTTCGTTGCCAATGGACAAACACTCCGAGACGCCTGTTTCCTGGTACTTAAAACGCTTAACTCGTAGTCGTTATCTGTTTAATGCCGGGCTGAAACTGTTGGCAGTAGGAAGTAAAGCGGTAACCGGCTATCGTTCCTCAGTAGGAGTGGCGTAGTTCTTCGCTCGGGTCGTTCGATCTGACTTAGCTATCTTTCAGTTCACTCGCGCCAGTGGAATGTGTCCGATACGCTCCTATCTCTCAAAGCATCGCTGGCGTAGAAAACACGTCGAGGAACTCCCTAAGAGCTAAGTCGGGGAGGTTTTATGGTTGGCATTCATTTTCTTAGAGCTTCGACCCTATCACTGAGCTTCGTGCTTGCACTCGGAGTGGGATGTAGCCGAAAGGCGGATGATGCCAAGATCACGAAAGGTATTCAAGAAAGGATCGCGATTGATCCGGAAACAAAGGATTCCCGGGTCGATGTCGCCACAAAGGCGGGAAGAGTGACTCTGACTGGTTCGGCGAAGACAGCCGCCGCACAGTCGCGAGTCGAGCAGATTGCCAGAGCCGAACCTGGCGCTTCCCAGGTGGAAAATGACATAGTTGTCTCGCAGCCGGAGACTACGTCTTTTCAACCTGTCCCCAATGCAATGTCCGGGACGGTACCCGCCGCTCCCCAACCGCCACCCCCGCCGATGAGCGTCATGGCGGACGCTCCTCCTGCACCAACACCCAGACCCGTGGTCCAGCCTGTCGTTGTGCCAGCCGGATCCCCTATCGTCGTCCGTCTCAGCAACAGTCTCAGCTCTGGGACAAGTCGGACCGGGCAGACCTTCATGGGAGCCTTGGCCCGGCCAGTCATTATCAAAGGCAGAACCGCTTTTCCCGCGGGATCAACGGTGGTGGGAACTGTCGCGGACGCGAAGAGTAGAGGCAAATTGAAAGGCGAAGCCATACTCGACCTGTCCCTAAGCAGCATCACGGTCAGGGGACGGGCCCATCCAATCTCCACCCGAATTTTGGAGAATACCGAGAAAGGTAAAGGCAAAAGGACTGCGGCGACCACCGGCGGCGGTGCGGCCGCAGGTGGGCTCATCGGAGGCATCGCGGGAGGCGCGAAGGGACTCGGAATCGGCGCGCTCGTGGGTGGTGCAACTGGGTTAGTCGGCGGCGCCGTTACTGGTAACAAACAGATCGAGCTGCCGGCCGAGTCAGTACTCACTTTCAGACTGTCGGCACCGGTCAGAATCCCTCCGCCAGGCGAATGACGCCAAGTGTCAAGATCATTCCCCCTGTAATGGTCGGGGATTAATGCCGATGAGGTTGGGATAGCAGGCCCGCGGCCTGAGTAAATGGTTACTTCAAGAGAATCAAGTGCAGCCGAAACAGGAGAGAGGAACTCAAAAAATAGTCCCAATCAGCTTTGTGATGCCCAGCAGTGCAAGAGAGGCAAAGACCAAAACGGCAATGACCAACCATAGAACGCTGTCACCCTTACTCTTCTTGTCCAGGATAGTAAACTGCTCAAGGCTGCTGGCGAGCTTGGCCTTACCTGAAATTTCCTCCCGGTAATCCGTCGCTGAATCTAAATACACAATGGCGGCCCATACATATCCTGTTGTTAGCTCCGCCGCGTAACCGAATTGGCAATCGCTGGGTCGCTTCTCCATGATGAGTTCCCCCTACGCAAGCGTGCCTCACTCCCTTGTAGGCGGAACTCAGTGACTTGCAAACTGACAATACTGACTGACGAACCATACAAACTAGTCCGCTCTCAACTCTCTTCATCAATGCAGATGCCCTTCGGGGCCGTGGGACGGCGCGGTGGGCTAATGGTCCTTGCTGGGTTTGGCAAGAAGTGTAACCGCTCCTCAGGTATGGAGAGCGAACGACTCCTCAGGAGTACTGCCTTTTTTACCCTCGACGCGGAGCTCGTGTCGCTCTGAGGCAGCTTCGACAGCCAGAATTGCCACCACCTTGCATACTCCTGGTTGATCTTGCTCCTGAGCATGAGATGCATACTCTCCTGAATTGAAAATAGGTACTAAATACTGTAGAGGGCTCAACGGCTGAATGTGAACTGACAAAACTGTTGGCAGACTTCGCGATTAATTTGGAAATCGCCCCAACACACTTGCGGCACGGCCACTCAATACTTTTCGGGCCGAGGCGCGCTTAGGGTAGATCTCGCACGGAGCCCATTCAGCGACAGACATCCTGACGACTGCTGCTGGTTCGTTAGACGCTCCTTCACAAATTCCGGGCGGGGAGCTTGTTGCCTGGCTTCACCCTCTGTATTCCGCGGTTCCAGCTCAATTGTGGGCAAAACCCGAGTCGGCGGGCTAACTGCTCCCCGATTATCCCGGAAAAGTAATATGGCTGCGTAAACCAGTGCATTTCGGCCGCCGCAAGAACTCTTCTAACAACAGTCTCGATTGGAGTCCCAAATGTAAGAGCGAAAAGATAGATATCCAACTGTTTAAAGTGACAGTCCTTTGGTGATGCGCGCACTCCAGCGGCGGCAACGTCTTCAGGTCGCGAATGCTAAAGGGATACCACTGCTCTAGCACAGCATTTGCGCGAATCTAAACGGGAAAACACTCCATGACGACACTTGAACAGAAAGATGGCGCCGCCATGCATCATCCACAGGGGTCTGTCATTAGTGACAGTTCAGTATCAGTGCACGGCGCTGTAATCATCTAAATACCTCAAGAGAAATGCCAGTCCGCCCGCGCGGCGGATTAGGCATTCGTTCTGTCGGCTGCAAGACTGCAGGCTCGGCCGGGAGGTGGTGTGAAAACGTCTGGCATTTCGATCATTGTTGTCGATGATTATCAACCTTGGCGTGACTATGCCTGCTCCATCCTGCCGCAGTGGCTCGATTCCCCCCGCATAGCAGAAGCACGTGATGGACTTGAAGGGGTACGCAAGGCGGAGGAACTGCAGCCTGACCTCATCCTGCTCGACGTTGGCTTACCCGAATTAAACGGCATTGAATCGGCGCGCCGCATTCGCGAAATTTCGCCGCACTCCAAAATTCTTTTTGTTAGTGAGGACCGATCCCCGGAGATCGCAGAGGAAGGGCTGCGTACCGGCGCAAGAGGCTACATTACAAAATCCAGTGCTGCTAGTGAATTGTGGCCGGCGATACAAGCGGTCCTTCGCGGTGAAGTGTTCCTGGGCAAGGGCTTATCTCTGATCGCCAGCGGGGACTCCTCCCAACCGTCCCGTATGCCCACGCCGGTTCTGGAAGACGTTCCAATGGACAGTCAATCTGAAGTCGAACTCGATGTAGCGGCGGAAAGCCCCGCCCGACCTGCCCGACTCACCGGGCTTTGGCAAGTCTTCGCTACATTCCCCAGCGTCGGTTGGGCAACTCTGGTGGTCGTTTCCGGAACGCTGGGATTTTTCGCAGGAAGCTTCACTCCCCGATTTTCCACCACAACTTCACAAACTGCATCCGTCACCCCTAAACACCTATCGAGCAAATCTGTGAAGAGCAAAGCGCCTACTCGACATGCGCAGAGTTCCAATTCGCGCGACGCAAAGAGACTCGTCGCTTTGCAGACGCACAAGCGCCATCTCCAGGAACTGCTCAATGCTGATCAGAAGCAGATAGCTGCTCTGCAAAGAAAGCGACGAAGCAGGGCTCACGCGACCACAGACCCCCAAATAACCGCCGAACATTACCAGAAAGCTCTGCTGTCTGCTCTGGCTGAGTTGCGGTCTTTGAAGGAGACCCAAACCTCGCGAGACGCAGAACTCGTAGCTACCCGTTATCGGTTGAGTGAACTGGAAAGAGAGATAGCCGAGCAGCGTGGTCTGGCAAACCGCAGCAGTTTCGCTAACAATGACGGGCGGTCAATTGCCATGCCCTCAGCGCTCGAGCTGCGAAATCTGATCGCCGCCCGAAATTTGCACGTCGCAGATGTGTCCGACGTGAATACAACCGAGAATGAGCCCAAACCATTCGGACGGGTGTTCTATACACGGGGAAAATCGCTTGTCTTGTTCGCGTATGACCTCTCGAAGAGCCAGCCGAACCAGACGTTCTACGCGTGGGGGGCCCGTCAGAGCGATCCGCATCGGCCACAAAGTCTTGGCGCTCTTCGAACGGACGACCAGACTCAGAGACGGTGGATTCTCGAATTCAGTGATCCGAAAGTCTTGGCTCAAATCGACAGCGTCTACGTAACCCTGGAACCGACCAATAAGCCCGGATATGCTCCAAATGGGAGAAAGCTCCTGAGCGCCTATCTCGGCCCTTCACCCAAATATCATTGAGATTGCTGGAAATTCTTCAGTGGCTTTGAGAGTAGACAAAACAACGACAGGAACCCCCATTACAATCCCTGTCGTTGATTGAAGTTAATTCGCTTTTTTGCCCGCGCGAACCTTAGCCCAGCGAGCTCGCTGGGCAGCAGCAATTCTCTTGCGAGCTGCCACCGAAAGCTGGCGCTTCGGCCGGCTTCCTTCCAAGGACGCGTTACCACTTCCTGTTACTTCACTCAACGCTGCAATGGCTTTATCCAAACGCGATCTTTCTTGCTTTAACTGCTGTAGGACGGCACCTAAATTGTTCATTGACTTACTCTCACGGGGAAGATTAAACACAGTCGTGCAATCATACCCTAAAGTGTGCGCGTGAGAACCAGATCTGATCGACCTCGGTGGCGCAAATGCCGCCAGAAGACGGCCTCGGAGCGAAATGTATTAGCCCGGGGTCCAGTCGGGAATCTGAATGAGTCCCGTATCGACCATGTGGGTTCTCACACACGCCCCAAAAACTTGTACATTACTCTCTAGCGTAGTGCATCAATCAGTTCGGGTTTATGGATCGCTGGTTTCCCCTGTGTTCCTTCGTGCCCTCGGTGGTTAGAGCCTTTTGGCCTTCTCGCCCAACACATCGGATCACGAGGATTGAGGTGCCATTTAACAATCACCGTTTTCCGGCGCACTACACCAGACGATCGACGTTTTGGATTATCCGGCGGCTCTTTGGGAAACCTGCTCTGCTCGGAAGGGCACCTGAACGTGAATCGTAGTCCCAGCCATGGGGGTCGAGCGGATATATATTTTCCCTTTCATCAGCCGGACGCGCTCTTGCATACTCGTCAATCCCAACCCTTTTCCCTGCATGGCTCGTTCAAGCTCAAAGCCACGACCTTGGTCGTTAATGACCATGTGAACCTCGTCCTCATGTTCGGAAAGCTGTACCTCAACGCGCCCTACACCACTGTGTCGGGCGGCATTGTGCAACGCCTCTTGCAAGACCCGAAACAGGCAAAGCCCTACATCAGAACTCACAGAACTTAATCCGTCAGAGGTTTTGAATTCGATCTCCATTTTTCGCCGCTCGGCGAATTCCCTGCACCAACTTCTCATCCCTGAAACAGCGCCAAGATATTCCAGTTTCGCCGAATGTAACTCATGCGATAAAGCCTGCACATCATTTGCGATCTCCTGTGTCTTCCTCTGAAGTTCCAGCAGCCGCGCCTCGGGCTCGCTAGGACTCTCTCTGACCTGTTCCAGTTCTACCGCCAGCAAAGCCAGCCGCTGATTGATATCGTCATGCAACTCCCTTGCGATCCGTGTTCGTTCTTGCTCTTGCGCCTCAATCAGCCTCCGGCTCATGCCGGAAAGAACCTCTTCCGCCCGCTTTCGCTCGGTGATGTCCCGTGCGATTGCCGACTTTCCAGTAATTTCGCCTTCGGCGTCCACGATTGGCGAAATAGTCAGCGCCACAATTACGCGAGTGCCGTCCTTCCTCAGTCGCACCGTCTCATACTCCCGCAACTGTTTCCCATCGAGAACCTTCGCCAACATTTGCCTCGCTTCCGACTGGTCTGCGGGCTGAAGGAAAGCGATGTCCTTGCCGATTGCTTCACCCGCCGAGTAGCCGTAAAGCCGTTCGGCTCCTCTGTTCCAGTGGGTAATAGTCCCTCTCCGGTCCGCGCCAATGATGGCATCTTCCGACGACTCTACAATCGCTGCGTAGCGAGAGCGAACATCCTCCGCGAGTTTTCGCTCGGTGTCGTCAAGCCCAATTCCAATGTAACCCAGAAAAGTTCCACTCTGATCGAACCTCGGAACTCCTACATCAAGAATCCATCGATATTCGCCGTCGTTTCGTCTCAGCCGATATGTCATTCGAAATTCTTCTCGGCGGTCAAACGCTTGTGTGTACACCTCCATGCATCGTTGGCGGTCATCGGGATGTACGCCCGCTGCCCACCCATCACCCAATTCGTCCTCAAGCGACCGCCCGGTGAACTCCAGCCACGGCTTATTGAAATAGTCGCAGAGCTTGTCCGTGCCCGACATCCAGATCAGAACGGGAGCCGTGTCCGCTACCAACCGGAACCTTTTTTCGCTCTCTCGACTACGCTCCTGAGCCTGCTTCTGTTCTTCTGCCGTAACGGCCAAAAGCATGAATGAAGCGATGGCAAACAGAAGGAAAAGCTGTAGCGATAAAACATTGCCGATTGGGGTGTTCCCCAAGAATGGACCGCGACCGTGAATCGTTCCCCAAATCGACAAGAAGCTTAATACGATCATCGAACTGCTAACGCCGGCAACTCCGAAACGCAATGCGCACCACAACAGAAAAGGCACCAGCGAGTACAAGAGGGCAGGACGATTCCCTCCACCTCTAGTAATAAAAGCAAAATAAGATAGCGTCAGTAGTCCGACCAACATCCCTGCGGCTTCAAAGTAATATAGCCGAGGTCTTTTGAATCCAGCGATTGCGATGTCCCTCCAACTTAAGATGGCCGGGGTGATGGTCAGCAGCGCCAATGCCTCAGTTAGGAAACCGACCCTCCAGGTGATCCATGATGGTTCCCCAATCGCGCCGGCCGCAATCGATGCGACGCAGATCGGAGCCAAAATTACTGCGAACAAGCAATAAAGGCCGAGAGACTTAATGCTATTAAGGCGCGGAACACCACGGAATGCCAAGCGTACTCCCAAGGACGCCACTAATACCTCGATCGCATCCGCGAGCAGGAATGCTCCGGTCGATCGGATGGCAAGACCGGTCCTTATGTCATAAACCGCGAAACCGCCCAGCCCGGCAGCCAGAAGAACTGGCCAAAAGATTTTTTGCTTGGTGCACAACAACACCGCAACCAGGAGGGCGCATCCTGGCCATAAAGGCCATATCATCTCCGGGCGCAGAACCAACAAACCGCCAAGCCTGGCGGCAAAATAGGAAAGGACAAATACGGAGACCACCGCTAGCAGCAGAGAGAAAGACGAATCCAGCCGGAAGAGCGTTTTCGTTGAGCCACTGCTCTCACTTCGCATGGTGAGCCCATCACCTGAGCGACAGCGATATGCTAACAGACTGCCGATTACAGCCCATCCGATTGCACACCGGCGAATAAATTCTTTGCCTGTTACCGAGTCACCATTGTCTTTAGAGTTGCATGACTCGGGTCGCCTCGTACCATACGGGCAGTCGAAACTTCCAAGACTAGCTCATCCTTTACCTTTTGTGCGTCGTAGTCAAGTGTCGGAACTAATCTCGCACTCAGATCAAGGATCAGCGGCAACAAGCGAATACTTCGCCAGACTCTTGCTGACCAAGAAGCGCGCGTGGTGGCTGCGTCTACGGTAGCCAACAGTGGATGAAGCTCAGCGAGTCCATACTGCGACCGATCTCACGATCGGCGCATACGTTCTGCGCGGGGTAAGAATCGGCTCACGATTGAAGCCGAGTAACCGAGAAATACCAAGCGCCTCTTCGTGCCGCCAAGAATCTGATCTGAGAATTTGAAACCAAGACTGATCGGGTGAAGAGGATGGACTCTAGTTTTCGCGAGAGCTGCGATGCTGAACGAATCGTTGTTTTCGGATCGGGAACCATCAGCTATACCGGCGAAGAACTGCGTAATAAGGATGCGATGTCACAGCCGCGTAAGCTACGGCTCAGATATTTCTCCCCGTGCAGGACTTTCGCTATTGCCGCTGCCAGTTCCATTTCCATATCTGTTTTGAGCACATATCCTGCACCGCCCGCTCGAAAGGCTTCTTCGACGACTTCTTCGGAGGACTCCTGGCTCACAAAAAGAATTGTGGATTTTGGCGTAGACTTTCTGATTCGTTCGGCCACCTGCAGTCCATTCAGCTTTGGTAGCCCGACGTCGAGAATGACAAGGTCAGGTTTTAACTCTTCGGCCAACCTGGCTCCTTCCTCGCCATCAGCCGCTCCAAGGATATTGTTCAGATGCAATTCGTTCCTTAATTTGTTGAAGACCAGTCGTCGCAACGGCTCGAAGTCTTCCACCACAAGAATCCCCATGTTCGGTTCCATCACCATGGACTCCCCTAAAACCCTACAATTGGCTAGGGCCGGCTGGCGCACACACGGCAGCACCTGGCCTGCTTTCGGGCGGACCTTTTGCCAACATTACATTTACACCGTGAACACTAGATTGCTCATCAGCAATTAACAGCCCATCGCACCCAGTTACCTTGTTTGATGCTGGTTTTGGCCAGACGGCAACTCGCATTGGGCACTCGTGGGCCGCGCTGGGCTTGACTCGAACCGCAAAGGCTAATGGCTGTAAATGATCGTCAGATAACGGGAAAGCCTTGCTTCGTGGCCTTAACGATGCTATACAGCCTGTCTGTGAGACAGGAAATGCTGGAAAGACAAAGTCTAGACAATCGTCTTTTTTATGACGCTTTTCAAGCCACTCCAATCGGTATTGCCCTTGAAGATATGGAGGGCCAGCCTGTCTTCGTGAACCCAGCCCTGTGCTCGATGCTTGGCTTCAGCGAGCAAGAGATGTGCACCAGGCACTGTGTCAATTTTTCGCCTCCGGAAGATGCTCAAAGAGATTGGGCGCTCTTTGAACAGTTGCGAGCACGGTCAATAGACCACTATCAGATCGAGAAACGTTTCTTACGACGAGACGGCTCACTTATCTGGGGACGCTTGAGTGTTTCTTTATTGAGCGACCGCCCATCCCCACTTGTGGTCGCGATGGTTGAGGACATCACCGAGCGCAAGCGAGCTGAGGAAACGCTGCAAGAGAGCGAGGAAAAGTTCCGTAGCGTTTTTCAGGACGCAGGAATAGGGATGGTAATCGTCTCGCCCGAAGGACGATTTCTCGGGGCGAACGGGGCATTCTGCGACTATCTCGGCTACACCCAGCAAGAGCTTCTTACAAAAGGCGTTGAGGCAGTCACGCTACCCGAAGATTGGCCTAAGTTTTCACAGAAGTTACGCAGCGCGCTCAATGAGGGGAGCGGCTTCCACAGGGTGGAGAAACGCTGCCTGCATAAGACGGGACGCATCGTATACACCGAAAGTAGCGGATCCTTGATTCGAAATATTCACGGTGATCCTCAATACTTCGTCGGCGAAGTTGTAGATGTAACCAAGCGTAAGGAAGCAGAGGAGACGGTTGCGAGTATCAATCGTCGACTAGTTGAGGCGCAAGAAGCTGAACGCGCCCGAATCGCGCGAGATCTTCACGATGACGTGAACCAGCGAATTGCATTAGCGGCGACAGACATTGAAAAGTTGAAACAAAATCCGCCCACATCCACGGCCGAGCTACAGCGCCAGCTGTCAGAAGTTTGGCAGCAGCTGATTGCTGTCTCCACCGGAGTACAATCGATTTCGCACCAGCTGCACTCTCCGCAGCTGGAGTATTTGGGTGTAGTTGCCGCAATCAGGAGCTTCTGCCGGGAATTCGCTGCGCGGACAAACGTTGAGATTAATTTCAAAACTGATGAAATCCCCAATAACGTGTCGCACGAAGTCTCGCTATGCCTCTTCCGCATCGTCCAAGAAGCGCTGCAAAATGCTACGAAGCACAGCCAGGTGCGGCATTTTGAAGTAATCTTGAGCTGCTCGGACAACCGACTTTTCCTGACGGTCTCAGATCGTGGAATCGGGTTTGACGCAGACGAACCCACCGCTAAAACTGGTCTGGGGCTGATCAGTATGCGCGAGCGAGTTCGCTTGGTGAATGGAGCCATCAACATCGAATCCAAGCGAATGCGTGGAACCACGATCCACGTTTGCGTGCCGATTGAATCAGAATTTGCTTCCCAACGTGCTGTCTGATTTAGCAGATAAGTTCGAGTCACACCTGAGCCGGAACGTGACCAGTGCGTCAAACAGATCAATATTTATGGATCGCCGGTTTCCCCTGTACCCTCTGTGGCTGACCTTCTCGCCCAGCCCCTCGGATCACGCAGATCGACGTGCAACATTTGACGCTGACCATTTCCGACGCACTACACTAACGCGGGTACTCGCCTGCAATGTAACACTCCAGCTCACGAATCGTTTGCTCCTGCCCCGAGATAATCCACTTCACGAGATCGCCGATGGAAATCATTCCAACGACCACTCCATCGGCGACCACCGGCAAGTGACGACAACGATGTTCTGTCATCATGGCCATACATTCGTCTACTCGATGTTCCTTCGTCACATGAACCACAGGACTAGTCATGATCTCTCTCACCGGAGTGTCCGTGGAAGCCTTTCCCTTCAAGATCACCTTTCGAGCGTAATCGCGCTCCGACACGATGCCGACGAGAGTGTTTTGGGAGAGAACCACTAATGCGCCAACTCCGTGATCGGCCATGCTCCTGATCGCATCATAAACAGCCTGGTTCGGACCGACTGAGTAGACCTCTTTCCCTCTCTTGCTCTCGAGCACCAAGGCAATCTTGTCTGACAGCTTCATTTGACTCATCCGACACTTCCGCCGCCGTCGTAGGCGAGCGGCGAGGATCTCTTAGATATGTCTTAGCAGCCTCCAGTGGTTCGTCGACCTGTCAGGAGTGTCAGTTGGGTGCGATTGGACGACTTGAGAATCCCATCTGCTACGCAGCCCCCTGCGGTATCACGTTGCTGTTGCGCAACGAACCTTGTCGTTATCGGACCTAGGATTGCGCTTAGTAAGCTGTAACTTCGCTCATGGGAATCGGGGTTACCTTGCCCACTGACGTTATGACCAATATCTGCCGCAGGGTCCTACATTGGCTGAGAGATCAGATCGTACAGGACGTCCCGGAGGAACTTGAGTTCTGTGAATTTCACTGCCGACAACCTCAATGCGCGGGCAGAAAAGATGCTTGCATGTGCGGCGTCAGCCTGCAAGAAACACAAAACAATTGTTCAGATACGGCCGAGGCTTCAGTGTCTGGTGCTGAAGATAACTTGTTGAGAACCTAGCGACGCTTAATCAGCCATTGTTAGCGAGCGGACCTGCCTTCCAACTTCTCCTGCCTCACGAGCACATCGCGCCAACAGTTTCGCTCCGGCACCCATTCCCGTCGAAAGGTCAAGCGGAAGAGAGTCTCATGCCACTCCCGGATTGGTGTGCGCCAAACCGTTACTGAGTATTCTTGTCCCACCGTCGTGAACGAGATCTAAGGCTCGGTCAGATCGAATGCAGGTCAGCAGAGAAGGTCACCGCACTGCTGACGCAAGCGGGCAAATCGGACCGAGCCAGATTAAGAACAAGCATAGGTTGGAGGGGACCCATGGTCGTTGTTGGGTAGCAAACAGAGCCTGCGCACATATTTTGTGGGACCAACGGTTGGTGCCGTTCCTAAGGTGGTTTTGACAGTTCTGCCCTGGAATTCCAACCGCTATGGTTGGGTTGATCGAATCCGCGAACAGACGGGAGTCGTTGTGCCCAGAACCATACCATCTGGAAAACAAACTGGTCCTAGTCTTTCGAACCGCACATTCGAACAAACGAACGAGGAGCCTTAATGACCGCACGGCAATATTACTTCGGACTGGCGCTTATTATGACTGCGGCACTCTCTACGGCCCAGATAGAAACTAGAAATGTATCGATTCGATACACTTCCCCCTTCGCTGGTGAAGAAATGTATGCGAGCTATTGCTCCGCATGTCACGGCGACAAGGGAAAAGGGGACGGCCAAGCTGCAGCAGCAATGACAGTTCCGCCCGGAGATTTAACAACGCTTTCAAAATCAAACAATGGACAGTTCCCCAGGGCGCATGTGTTCTTCTCCATTCTTAACGGCAAGGAGAGACAGAAGGGAGAGCGGGGTTACGATATGCCGAGTTGGAAGGATCCGTTCTATTCCTTATGTGCTGGCCAGCGCGGGTGTGACGCGGAGGTCCAAATGCGAGTGGTGCGTCTGACCGATTACGTAAAGTTCCTCCAGTCAAAGTAGCGCGTGTAGTGCGCCAAACAGATCGACATTTATAAGTCGCCGGTTTCCCTGTGATCCTCCGCGGGCCCTAGACGTCTCCTTGTCTTTAGTTCGGCCGTGAACTGCCATTCTTAACAGACGCGTAGCACGCCCGCACCCCGGATACTTACTGAGTTCCGCCTAGGCGGATGGTGTGTCTCGCGTTTATGACATTAAGGAGATAAGTTCTATGCAGGCAGACGTATTGAAAAACATGCCGACATCTGACGAAGCACGTCGTCAGGTCTCGAAGGTTAGGTCCATCGTAAGTGAGGCCGTGAGCGACAGCGTGCGATCAGCAACCCGGGCAATCAAACAAGGTCGCGTGGCCGCGGAAGACCTGATTGATGAAGCTGAACACAGAGTCAAGCAGCAGCCATTCCGCTCGGTGGGTGTGGCTTTTGCTTCCGGCTTGTTGGCGGGTGGTCTTCTGACTTGGATTGCATTCTCACGACGTTGAACGTAATTTCTTGTTGCTAACGTCAGGTCCGCATTTCGCGTCGATCGCGGCTTGGCAAGTTAGGGCTCTTGAGAGTGGGTGCCGGTCCATCCCAGTTGACCGGCACCCTTGGGGCGTTCGTCGAGTATGAGTGAATGAAATATAGCCAGCCGGGGATATCTTGCCTACTCGTAAAGTTGACAGGGGGTACACTGTAAGAATGCAGGCATAAGTACAAAAGAACCAGGCCCTCTCTTGTGAGTACAGACAGACACTGCAACTCATGCAGGCATGAAGGGAAAGTAAGCCGCGCCCTGGAATCGATCACTTCAAGCGTCATCGAGCAGCGTAGCCATCGTGGCGGGCTCGAACATGCCAGCGCCAAGCGATAGAGGTTCGTAATTGCGCCCGTCAACTTTAAAGCGCCACGGCCGGAAATCTTTGGTGGTCGCCATCGTCGTGGCCACTCCGAATAGATTCCCGAGCAAGGGCATGTTCACCACTTAGCATTCCGTCACATAGCCCAATTTGCTCCGGGTCCGTTGTCGCTCTTCTGGGCGCCTCCGCTTCAAGGATTCCCGTGATTTCGATAGCGTGCTGGATCATTGGCACCAAGCAATCTTCACCAATTTCATCAGGCAGGTTGGAACTGCTGGCCGGCTTAGGGTCAGATAGCGAGAGTCGCGCCGCTTTTCTGTCGGTGATTGCTCGACTTTGAAGGGCCATATACGCAAATGTGCCCATAGGAATTGTGAGTATTGCAACAGCCCACGCAACTTTTTTCCAGGTGCAGAGATCGGTACGAGCAAATAGGTCCCCCAATGTTGTGACTACAAGGCAAACCCACATTATGATTGCGAGCGAGGTAAAATCTTCCAGAAGAATTGTTCGCACGGCTGCACCCTAAAGAGTCTTTTGCTTTTTAATGGAAACACACTGAAACACTTTCCTCGCCCCGCGAACTGTCAGAAGTATCAGCTCTCGAGAAAACTGCGTTGCCTCTTCAGAGTCCAAGACGGCTGCCATCTGCAAGCATAGCTACATTCGGGCCGAATCGAACAAGGTGCGAATTTAGGAGGATTGGGAACTAAAGGGTTCAGTTGTAGGAACGGACGCATTTGTCTGCCAATCCAGTCAGCAGGGTGCGGACGGCCTCTGGAGACTATAAACGTCCTTGCAGAATTAAGCACCCTCTTGCGGGAATCTGGGGGTACGTGTGCAAGAGGGTGCTGGGCCATCCCATTAGATTTCTTCAACCATAGCCTTACGTCGCAACAGGCGCCACTGTCATTCTTATCAGCGATTTCCAGCAACTCACAAGTCGGTTGCTATCGCTTCGGCCACTGCTTGAACATCTTGTCAACAGCCTTACGGACCATCTCTTGATTTTTGCTTCCCTTATTGTCCAATGTATTCTCGGCGATTCCTCGCCAAACCAGTTCCTGACTCTTCGCATTGAACAAATCAACGATCATTGTTCCCACAACATTCTGTTCTGGGGTGATGCTACCCATTCCTCCGCCCCATCCGCGCATTCCCCATGCATTCCACGAAGTTTGCTCCCGCATTCCGCCGTTCGCGGTAAGCAAAAGATCGGGATTCTGATTCTCCTGCACCAACGTGAGGCCTTTGCTTTGCATCGCGGCGTTAATGTCCTGTTGCGCTACTTGGGCCAAAATCGAATCCTTTATTGCATTGGCGTTATTGCTGCCCCAGGCGTAGGTGTGAAATTGTGAAAAATCGACGTCGTGGTTGTAGTTAACGGAGACCTGCTGCCCTACGGCCGCCACGGTCACAAGGCACATTCCTATCAAGAACGATGTTAGTTTTTTCACGGGAGTCCTCCTCTCGGCCCTCACTCAATAAAGAACACTAACGCCTCACGAGTCCGAACCTGTCACCTAGTCCGCCTGTCCGACTGACAATCGATGATCGCAAAACGCATCGGACGTCTCTTTAGTTTGCCCCTCGCCGAAGCCGGTCAATGTCAGCATTGGTGTAGAGACGAGCTGCACGGTTGGTATTCGTTTTCCAATAACGAGACGCTTCAGCCACATTATTATTTCGTTGGAATTCTCGGAGCCATTCGTCAGTCACAATTGCGCCGACTCCCAAATCCAAGAAATCCGCGGGCAAGCCGCTGAATACAGCCGGCGAAGACACTGCCCAAACCGTGGTCTGTCCTGGCGAGGTCCATCCCCAGAAAATCGCGGGTAAGTTCGCCGTCTGACCATTGATGGTTATCGGTTCGGCTTGTCCTGTTTGCGGAGACACCATGCCAAGCATTTGCGCCGGCGATGCCGATGGCGTGGCAATTGGCTGTAGAAATAACGTCGAGGGCGTCGTCACCAAATACTGCGGACCAACCGGAAAGTCTGTCTGACGACTCTGCGCAGAGCCTAACATCGCCAGTTCCAAGATCACCGCGCACAAGAAACTAAATCGGCATGCCAAATACATAAAAGTTCCAGGACGCTCACAGAGCGTCACGCCACGATTAGTCTTTGCTACCGATATCGAGTCGTAAACTGCTACTAATTACAGGAATTACGCGAACTCTGTTTGGCGAAGATTGTTCTTGCGGACCTTTTTGTTACGATTTGTCGGGTGACATCGTCAGCTCGGAATGGAATCTAACTTCTTATGCTGCCTGAGTCGCATCCTCCGAGGGCGAGTGCACGTTGACCTGCTCCGCCCCTGAGGCCTGCAGAATACCGCGTGCCTTCTCGACTTCCTCAGCTGTCCCGTGCGCAATCAGGATGAACTTGCCGGCTTTCACGGACGTTTCGTATTTCAGAATGTTGTCCCTCGGAATGCCCAGACTATAGAGCCCTGCTCCCAATGCACTCAAACCGCCCACCACGAGTGCGCCCTCCAACGCTGCCCCGATCCAAGTCACCACAGAACCAGCCACGATGATTGGGCCAACCCCAGGCACGAACAGAACCGCCGCCCCAACCAATAGACCCCAAATTCCTCCCCAAAATGCACCGAGCTTGCCCCAATACTTCATTCGTTCGCCGGCTTTGTAAAAACCGACGACATTGTCCTCAGTGTAAGAGTCCCGTCCTATAATGGACAGTTTCTTGATGTCGAAGTTCGAACTTTTTAGTTCTCTTATCGCGTGCTCGGCAGCCCAGTGCCACCCAAAGACCCCCACTACGGAATTCCTTTCCTCTGCGAAGTCCACCACTTGAGGCGCCTCCTCTCAGGTCTTTCGCGGACTGTTCTACCTGTTAAGTGCTTGAATAGTGTTGTGTTATCCGCACGGCGCCCCTGGACCTCACTTAACCATGGGAGTTAGTCGGCTACCTAATTTGTGCGTTCTACCTTCGAAGGGACGGCGGAGACACTCGAGTAAGTCCTGGTGTTCCGAAAACAAACAGCCTCAAGTCATCCGAGTTAGTAGTTAGAAGGTTACGGCAAACTCTACCGTATTCGAGTTGGCACCAGTGCTACGCACATACACTTGAGCCGAACCCGGGAAAGACAGATCCGTTGCTGTTACAGAGACCAGAAGCTGATTCGTATTAACGAACACAGTGGATTGAGGCACATTGTTCCAGAACGCCTGTGCGCCGGTGTTGAAGTTGTTTCCATTTACTACCATTGTGAACGGTACGCTGTTCGTGGGCGCGCTGTTTGGCGTAAGTGCAGTGATTGCTAGAGGACTGGTGATACCTGTTGTAAAGGTAGCCCTGGTCGCTCCAGGTGCTCCGCATGCCAACGTCAACAGAGTCAAGCTGCAAATACTGGCGAGACACTTTAGAAGCTTCATATCAAAACCTGTGGCGAGGGGATACACACGAGATTCCGCGGAAGGACACTCGCTAGTCTGGCACTGCCTTCAGCATCCTCCTCTCAGAAGTTGCTGGATGTTTAAACGTATCGCTCAACCATCGAGGGCAACGACTGTCAAAACACCTAGAAGTGGCGAGATGCCTTGACAGGCTGAACGTTTGCACGGCGTTCAGGGCATTTCACTGTGCGATCTGGGCGGAATCCGAAAAAACGCACTCCAAAGGTTCGTTCCCGCTTCAGGCTGAAAAGTGGCTATGCGACAAATGACCCAAGTGGATATTGCCCGAGTGTCTGATCAAAGGCATTCTGCTGGAACAGTGTCAATCCCGGAGACTAGTTCATGACGAATCGGATTCGTGTCTCAGCAGTTTTTCTCACGACAATGCTCTTCCTGATGTTAGGCATCTCGAGCGACGCCAAGCCCCGAGACCACAAGGAAGGCAAGGGCAGCGTCGTTTACGTCTGCGCTTGCTTGAAGACAAAATCGTGTTCCTGTATGACTGAAGCTAAAATGCAGGGTCCTTGTGCGTGCGGCACCGAAGGCGGACCGCCAATGCAGGCCGTGCCCGCAAACAGTGACTGGGCCAAGGAGAATAGGGACGCTCTTGCGAAGTAGAAGTAGAAGACACACGAGCCATTTACGGTGAAGCACCTACCGAACTATGCCTACCGGAGCTCAGTTCGCAACCATGAATTGATTCACATGGAAAGCGTGGTTGGAAGATGTGTTGCGTACTTCGCCCGGTGGTGAGAGCATACGTGGAATACATTTTTAGGTATTCCCGGCCCATCCATGAGGCTCACCGTCCGGCTTGCATCTACTTTAGTTCTGCTCGTTGTTTTCGGCCGTGGTTTCGCACAAGCTCCTCTTAAGGATAGGCAAGCACAGCCGAAGGCAACTGAGTCAATCCCTCCTCTGTCCCAAATCCAGAGTTCGATTAAGCGCGATCCGAAGAACGCAGACCTATATATCAAGCTCGGGCAATCGTATTGGAACAATGGTGACTACCAACCGGCATTCGAAGCTTTCAAGCAGGCCGTAGCCCTGGCACCAACTTTGGCCGAAGCCCACAGCTGGATGGGTGCGTTCCTCATGGGCCGTGGCAACCTGCCTGACTCCATCTCAGAATTGCGCAAAGCTGTGTCGCTCGATCCGAAGTACGCGCGAGCCTACACCAATCTCGGTTCCGCTCTTGCCAAGAGCGGTGACCTCGCTGGAGCAGTCACCGCCTTTCAAAAGGCTCTCGATCTTGAGCCGAATAGCTGGCCCGCACACCTGAACCTCGGATTGGCCTTGCGCGAGAACGGCGATGCCGCCAAAGCGCTGATACACCTTCGCCGAGTTGCGCAGGCTCAACCAAACAATCCGACGCTGCAGTGCGAACTCGGGAAGACGCTTCGTCAGAACGGCGATCTCTCTGCGGCTGCAGCCGCGTTTGAGCGCGCCCTGCAGATCGATCCGGAAATGCGCGAAGCCTATTACGGACTCGGCTTTACCCTCAAGCAGCAAGCTGCTGCAACAAGAAGAACTTCCAGCCCCTCTCTCGCAATAAATCCCCACACAAAGGCAGCGCAGGACGCACTCGCCAAAGGTGATTTGAACTCGGCCAAGGAACAACTTCTGCAAGTTCTGGCCGCCGACGACAACGATGCCGACGCCCACGATCTCCTCGGCTATATCCTCGGCCAGCAGGGCGACACAGCCTCGGCACTCCCGCACTTGGAACGCGCCGCCGCCTTGCGCCCCGACTCTGCCGAGGTTCACTACAACTATGGCGCCGCTCTGTGGTATGGCGGTGCAAAACAGAAAGCAATTTCTGAACTCAAGACAAGCATCCGTCTCGATCCCTCGGCCGCAGCCAGTTACGGACTCCTTGGCATCGCCCAACGAGACGAAGGTGATTTGGCCAGTGCCAAGCTCAGCCTCGAGAGAGCTCTCGCACTCTCACCAACAACAGCGGCCACGTTCATCGATCTTGGGATCGTCTTCCTGCGACAGGGCCAACTTCAGAGAGGGCTGGCACAATTTGAAGCCGGACTTAATGCCACCTCGGCGGTTCCCACTCCTGATTGGGATGGAGCGATCAGCACTCTCCATGAAGCTGCTTCGAAAGGGCCCGACATACCGGAACTGCACAACATGCTCGGTCTCATGCTCGGTCGCAAAGGCGCCGACAGCAACCAGGTTCTCAACGAGTTTCGCCAAGCTCTTCGATTACGTCCGGATTACGCCGAAGCCCACAACAACATGGGCTTGGTGCTCGCGCAGAACGGTGATGACGACAAAGCCACCGCCGAATTTCGCGAAGCCACTCGCATTCGTCCTGACTTCTCCGATGCGCATGCCAACCTCGGTGCAGTGCTTTTGCTCTCGGATGTGGACGAAGCGATTATTGAGTTAGAAAAGGCAGTCTCTCTCGATCCCACATTAATAGGAGCGCAATTCAACCTCGCCGAAGCCTACGGCAACAGCCCAAGTCGCGGTACTACCAAACAAATCGAGCAATTAAGGAAGATTATTTCGATTGCTCCCGACTTTGCGCGCGCGCACATGGCCCTGGGAAAGGCCCTTCTGCATGACGGCAAGGTCAATGATGCGGTGACGGAACTCCGCGAAGCGACGCGACTGGATCCTGCAAGCGGCGAAGCCCACTACCAGTTAGGACTGGCATTAGCGAGAAGCGACCAGCAGCAAGACGGTGCTGCCGAAGTCAAGAAAGGACGCGAACTCTCCTCCGCCGACGAACGCAATCAGAATGCAGAATTGGATATTTCGGAGGGCCAGGCAGCCCTCCAAAAAGGTGAACTCCAGGAAGCAGAAGCGAAGTTCCGTCATGCCACAAGACTCCAGCCAAACTCTCCGGTAGCTCAGCATTTATTGGGAATCACGCTGGAGAAAGAAGGCTCTACCCTGGATGCCGTTGCTGCCTATCAGAAAGCGCTTGAATTAAATCCGGGGGACTTAAGCGCCCGGCAGAGCGTAGACCGGCTGAAGCCATCCGACTCACAAGTCCCTCAAAAAACCACGTCATCGGATGGGGCCGGTACCGAACGCAAATCCGCCAAGGACGATCCCGCAAAACTCGCCGAGTTCGATAATTACATTCATGAGAGCCGATATAAAGAAGTAGAGCCGTTGCTGGCATCCTATTTAAAGGAGCATGCAGATTCTTCCTGGGCTTGGTATGCCCTGGGCTATAGCCAATTCGCCCAGAAGGAACTCGGCGAGTCCATCAAATCGTTAGCCAATTCGCTGAGCTTGAATGTGAAGAACGCAGACGCCCATAAAATTCTCGGCCGCGATCTCATGGCGATCGGTCGTTTTGACGCCGCACAGACCGAATTCGAACAGGCCATTCACTATGCTCCAAACTCGAGCGAGAGCCACTACGACCTTGGCAAACTGTTTTCCCTTCAAGACAACTGGTTGGCTGCCCGCAAGCAGTTCGAGGAGGCGCTCCGGCTGGATCCGTCTTATATCGAGGCCGTCGACTCTCTGGGTTTTGCTCAAGAGGCTCTCGGAGATGATTCTGCTGCGCTTCAAACTTATCAAAAAGCTATAGCGCTTAATGAGCAGCGCCAGGGAAAGTTCGTCTCCGCTCATGTGAACTTGAGCGCGTACTACAATCGCACCGGAGACCCGGCCCAAGCACTCTCCTATGCGCAGAAAGCTCTCGAACTCGATCCCAAGTCCGATGCTGCATGGTTTCAAAAAGCACGAGCAGAAGAACGGCAAGGCAACCTTAAGGAGGCCGCCGATTCACTGAACCATGCGGTCACATTGAATCCACGCTCATCCTCTTATTACTACGTGTTATCAGGAATCTACCGCCGACTCGGAAATCTCCAGGAAAGCAAGAAGGCCTTGGAGTCATTCACTCGCCTCGATCAGGAGAACAACGAATTGGAAAAGATGCGCCACGACATGTCGAAGAGCCGAAACGCACCTCACCCCGGAGGTGATCGTGAGTAGTCGCTCGTCGAACGAGTGGCTGCATAACTCCGTCCGGAACATGGGTTGGGTCGCTCTATTGGTATCGACATCGCTGGCAACCGTCGCCCAAGCGCCCGACGTGCAGTTCACCGACATCACCGCTCAAAGCCACATCGATTTCACGCAAGAGAATTCGGCTACCTCGAATAAGTATCTGATCGAAACTATGGGAGGCGGCGTCGCCGTCTTCGACTACGACAACGACGGACGCCTCGATATCTTCTTCACCAGCGGCGCGCTGATCTCCGATCCCATGCCCGATGGTAAGATGCCCGATAAGTCCAACAAGAAGTTCTGGAACCGGCTCTACCATCAGAACGCTGACGGCACCTTTACCGACGTGACCGAACATGCTGGTCTGACTGGAATGCCTCAGGGTTACTACAGCATGGGCGTGGCCGTGGGCGACTTCGATAACGACGGCTTTGAAGACCTTTACCTAACCGGCTACGGCGGCAACATTCTGTATCACAACAACGGAGACGGAACCTTTAAAGATGTCACCGAGAAGGCGGGCGTCAAAGGCGGAAACTGGAGCGCCAGCGCGGGTTTCTTCGATTACGACAACGACGGCAAGCTTGACCTCTTCGTCACTCGCTACGTCGATTGGACATTCAAGACCAACCGCTATTGTGGAGAAAGGCCGCCCAATGGCGTGCGTTCCTACTGCCATCCCGACAATTACGATGGCTTGACGAATATCCTTTATCACAACAACGGCGACGGCACCTTCACCGATGTTTCTCAGAAGGCCGGAATCGCCAATCCTCACGGCAAAGGGCTCGGCGTCTCTTTCTCCGACTACGATGGAGATGGCTTTACCGACATTTTCGTCGCGAACGACTCCGTCCAGTGTTTTCTCTACCACAACAACGGGAACGGCACTTTCGCGGAAGTCGGCCTGCTCGCCGGCGTTGGCTACAACGAGGACGGCAAAACCTTCGCAGGCATGGGAATCGACTTTAGCGACTATGACAACGATGGCTTGCCCGATATCGTCGTCACGGATCTCTCCAACGAACGCTACATGATGTTTCGCAACGAGGGCACGGGCACATTCCGCGACGTAACCAACACATCCGGCATCGGTGGCGCCACCCTTGCCTTCTCCGGATGGAGCACTCACCTCTTCGATTACGACAACGACGGCTGGAAAGACCTGTTCGTAGCGCAATCTCACGTCATGGATACGATCGAGAAGACCTCGCCGAATCTTCGGTACCTCGAGCCACCTTTATTACTCCGCAATAGCTCGGGACATTTTTCGCGCGTAATCCCCGGAGATGCTTTTCGGCAGGATTGGGCAGGGCGGGGCGCTGCCTTCGGCGACATCGACAATGACGGTGACGTTGACGTAGTGGTCAGCAACTTGGGGCAAAAATCTTACGTCCTGCGGAATGATGGCGGCAATCGAAACAATTGGATTGGCATTCAGACCGTCGGCACCAAGTCTAATCGCGATGGCATCGGTGCACGCATCAAGGTCGTCTCAGCTTCCGGCCTAACGCAATACTTTACCGTCAACACCGCAGTCGGCTATCTTTCCGCCAGCGACAAACGCGTGATTGCGGGATTAGGCAAAGATTCCAGTGCCAAATTGATCGAAATTCGATGGCCCTCAGGAATCGTGCAAAAATTTGAGGACGTCAAAGCCCGCCAATATCTTAAAGCGGTCGAACCCACTCAATGATGAATAGGCGGGAACTGATTTTCAGAATGGCAACCGCGGCGGGCTCGGCCCTGCTCCTCCCATCGCGATTCGCTCTAGCTCAAGGAATTTCGTCTCGTGGCGTAAAACCGCGGCCACGCGGAAAGCCATCCGGTCGCCCATTTTTAGCGCATTTCATTGACGTTGCCAAAGAAGCAGGTCTGAGAGAACCCATCGTCTACGGAGGCATCGACTCCAAGAACTACATCGTCGAAGTAGTCGGAGCCGGCGTCGCTTTCATCGACTACGACAATGATGGCTGGATGGATCTCTTTGTGCTCAACGGCACCAGACTTGAAGGCGACCCTCCAGGAGTCACCAATCGCCTCTACAAGAACAATCGAGATGGGACCTTTACCGACGTCACCGCAAAAGCGGGACTAACCCACGCCGGTTGGGCTTCGGCTGTGACGGTAGCGGATTATGACAATGACGGGTTCGACGACATCTTTATAACGTGCTACGGCCACAACCTGCTCTATCACAACAATGGCAATGGAACGTTCACAGACGTAACCAAGAAGGCGGGACTTGCGCAAAGCGAGATCCGCTACAGCTCCGGCTGCACCTGGGTGGACTACGATCGGGACGGACGGCTAGATCTTTTCGTCGCCAACTATCTCAGCACGACTCTCGAAAAGCTGCCCAAGCCCGGAACCAATCCAGACTGTACGTGGAAAGGTGTTGCGGTGAACTGCGGCCCTCGCGGACTTCCGGCCGGTTTCGTACAGTTGTTTCACAACAACGGCGATGGAACTTTTACCGAGGTGAGCAAGCAGAGTGGCGTAGCTGCCGCATCCGGTTCCTATCCCATGACCGCGGTAGCAGCGGACTACGATAACGACGGCTGGCCCGACATCTACGTCGCCTGCGATTCCACGCCCAGCTGGCTTTTCCGCAACCAGCACGACGGCACCTTTCGCGAAGAAGCATTGGAACGGGGAGTCGCGCTCAGCGAAGATGGGCTGGAGCAAGCCGGTATGGGAGTTGCTGTCGGAGACATCGATCTCGACGGCAACCTCGATGTCTTCAAAACTAACTTCGCCGACGATACCAACGTCCTCTACCACAACGACGGCAAGGGAAACTTCGACGACGTCACGATTCATTCTGGTTTAGGCGTAGAGACGCGCTACGTCGGATGGGGCACAGGAATCGTCGATGTCGACAACGATGGCTATCCTGACCTGTTCGTCGTGACCGGCAGCGTATATCCCGAGGTAGAGAAGAAGGTGCCTGCTTATCCATTTCGCACACCGCGTCTCGTTTTTCGCAACTTGGGCGACGGAAGGTTTGAGGAACTGATCGAAGAAGCTGGGCCCGGCGTGTCTGATGTCCACGCCAGCCGCGGTTGCGCATTTGGCGACTTCGACAATGATGGCGATATCGATGTTCTCGTCTGGAACATGAATGAGCCCCCATCCTTACTTCGAAACGACCTGTCGGGAAATGGCCATTGGCTGAAAGTGCTCCTCGTCGGCACGCGCAGTAACCGCAGCGCCATCGGCACGCGCGTCACAGCACGCTACGGGAACCGCCAACAGTCGCAGGAAGTAACCGCGCAAAGCAGTTTCTATTCTGTGAACGACCGGCGCCTGCACTTCGGGCTGGGCAGCGAGACCGTCGCCAACCTGAGCATCCGGTGGACAAACGGCGCCACAGAAACCATCCCCAATGTAGCTGCCAACCAACTCGTCGTGATCCGGGAATCCGCCGGAATCATTCGTCAGCAGAGATTCTGATTCCATCTCGGCCTCCCTCTCGTCGTGGTTCGGGAAGTCCAGAAATCGCTTTCTCAAGACTCCCAACTGACGCCACTACCACCGCCGGCGGTGCTGTCCCCCGTACCCATACCAGAACGAGATTCGGCATCCCTCTCGGGCGGTCCATTTCGTCACTGCGTGTTCGGAAATGGCAGTCCGCATCACATCCCCCTTGAATTGAGTGACAAGACGATAACGTATTAAACATATTGTTATCAGTAGTTTAGTGCGATTTCATCTTTCCAGTCTAAGTACTCTGAGTTTTCCCAAAAGTTCCCGACGCGCACAACTCTACTCGGAAATGGGAATCTGAGAACCCCTTCCGGCCTAATAGAAAAGAATTAGCTTGACAAGGCTATTGACCGGTTGTAAAAATCCGGCAACTGAGAAAAGGTTTTCTCGGGCGTCGCAGGTGGGGTTTCAGGGGCACTACAGGAGGCGCCATGAAGCGTGTTGCATCCTCCGTGTTTTCTCTGCTGTTTGTCTTGGGCTGGTTCGCTAACTTTTCGTACGCACAATTTGCCGATCGCGCAATCATCACCGGCGTGGTCACCGATGCCAGCGGTGCCGCCGTTCCGGACGCCCGCGTCACCATCACCGACAAAGGGACCGGTGTGCAAACCGTGGTCGGCACGAATAGCGCCGGCAACTACAGCACTCCGCCGCTGATTCTCGGCACCTACCGCGTGGATGTGTCGAAAGAGGGCTTCAAGGGATTCTTCCGCGAAGGAATCACCCTGACCGGCGGTGTCACCTATCGCCAGGACGCCAAGCTGGAAGTCGGCCAAGTCACCGAGACGGTCGAAGTGAAGGAAACGACCGAGCAGATCAACACCGAGAACCCGACCGTATCCCACACGCTCGACAACACCTACTACAAAGAACTCCCTGCAGTGATGGGAGCCGATATTCGTTTGGCGGAGTCCTTGCTCCAGTTACAGCCCGGCTATGTTCCAATGCAACCGAACGGCGACGCCATTTTCCGCGGCAGCCAGTTCACTTCGCGCATGAACGGCGGCCAGACGATGGCCACCGAAAATTGGTTCGACGGCGCAGCCTTCGGTTACGCAGAAGGCCATCAGCAAACCCAGGAAAGTTCCCTCCCCTATCCTTCTGTTCAAGAGATGACGGTTGTGCAGAATACATTTTCGGCACAATACGGCCACACCAGCGGCGGTTTCATCACCTACGCAACTAAATCGGGTACGAGCAAGTTCCACGGGAACCTGTACGACTTCTACACCAACAACAAGGTTGACGCTTCCAACTACTTCGTTGGACCTCAACTCCAGGCGCAAGGCTTGGGCACTACCCTGCCGCTCGGACAAAACAACTGGGGATTCGCGGTCGGCGGTCCGATCCCGAAACTGAAAAAGACGTTCTGGTTCTTCAACCTCGATGGCTTGGACTATCACAGCACGGTGAACACCGGGTATGTGAACGTAATGGCAACTCCGCTTCAGCGAACCGGAGATTTCAGTGAATTGTTGGACACGACCAAGCAGGTTGGGACGGACGTGTATGGCAGGCCCATGTACCAAGGCGAGGTCTTCGACCCTGCGTCAACCCAATATGTGCCTACGCTGATCAATGGCGTCCTGACGAACGTGCCAGTTAGAAACGGCTTTGGTTTCGACCCTACCCCTAGCGCCGCGGGTGGTAGACCATGCACGGCGATCACGGCAACGTGTACCTCCATGCCCAATGTCATCCCAGCGGGTGATCTGCTGCGAAGCAAGATGGCAGCCGCAGTGATTCCCAACATTCCCGCACTCGATCGCACAACGGTCTTCCAGAATGGCGGAATGCTAGCGAATGGATTCGGCGGAAACTCCGACGACAACGACAAGATCAACGTAAGGACGTGGTTGTTCCGCTTTGATCACACCTTCAATGACAAGTTTTCCATCTCCAACACCTATTACGAGAATATTCGCCCGCGCATTGCGCACTGCGGTGGTCCGGGCGGGTGTAACACGATACACAATGGCGAAACCGATTCCGCCGCCAACGACACTTACATCGGACAAGGTTTCTACCAGCGCATCACCAACCACTTCGACCATGTGCAGATGAACTGGATCATTAGACCGAACCTGTTCAACCACACAACCCTTGCCTACGACCGCTGGATGATGCTTGGCCATCAGTTGGCGGGAGGAGTCGGATGGAACCAGAAACTCGGACTCGGTCTTCCCGATGAGCCAATCTTCAATAACGCAGGCTTCCCCCAACTGAATTTCAATGGCCGCTACGGCTATACACATTTCGGCACGCCGTGGGCCAGCGGCGGCGCGGACATCAATAACCGTTATCAGTTCCTGGATGACGTCAGCTGGACGACCGGCAAACACACAATTAAGGCTGGCGGCGAATTCCGTTACATGACTTTCCCGCAGACTGGCTGGGCTGTAAACACCGGCGGGAACTTCAACTTCAACGACAACGAGACCGCCGGCTACGATGGAACCGGCAAACTGATGAATGCCGGAAATGGCACCGGCAACGAATTCGCCTCCTTCATATTGGGTCAGGTCGATAGCGCCAATTTCTCGGTTCCGTTTAAATACATGCCCCGTATGAAATACGGCGCCATCTGGGGCAATGACGATATCAAGCTAATGCGGAATCTCAACGTCACTCTCGGGTTGCGCGTCGACATACAAGGGGGACTCACAGAACAGTACGGCCGATTCTCGACCTTTGATCCGTCGGCGATGAACCCAGTCGGCGTACCTGGCGCAACAATATTCCACAGTCCTAAAGCGAACGGACAAACGGAATTCAATGTTGGCCCGCGCATCGGATTTGCCTATTCCCTGAACCCGAAGACAGTCATTCGCGGTGGCTATGGCATGTACTATGCGGGCGTTCAGGCGGACTCATGGGATCCGTACCCTGTAGATGGTTATCAAACCAACCCGGTCGCACCGAACCTCACCAACGGACTGTCGCCGGCGTTCTATCTCCAAGGCACCGGAACTTGCCCCCAAACTCTCACCAAGTTGCCAAGCACAACTATAAACTGCACCTGGCCGAGCGGCACGATCGTTCTCCCGCCCCAATTGCGTCCCGACGTAGCCAATGGAGGCAATCCCGTCGGCGTCGATCCGAGAACCTATACGATGCCCCGGTACCAGAACTGGTCGGTTTCGTTCCAACGCCAGCTCAGCCAGAACATGGCGATCGACCTCGCATACGTGGGCAATCACGGAACGCGCCTGGTGGATGGCCGCAGCTCCGCGGGCGTGTACGACAACATGAACAACGCCAGCGTTCTCGGTCTGGGCGCAAGTGTTCTCAACACCAATTTTGCCAATGGTGTGTGCCAGGGAAACTGCGGGGGTGTTCCTGCACCGTACGCTGGCTTCAACGGCGACGTGGCCCAGGCGCTCCGGCCTTGGCCGCAATATCAGATCATCAACTGGCGTTTCTTCCCGTTCGGGAACAGCCACTACAATGCTTTGCAGGCTTCATTTGAGCGGCGCATGAGCGCTGGACTCCAGCTCAAGGTGGCCTATACGTACTCGAGACTGATGAACAATGGCGCCGAAACTGGTTTGGGATCCGGGGGACCTCCGGTGCAGAATCCCAACGACATGCGCAACTTGAACACAGTCAGTTCCGACGATGTTCCGCACATCTTCTCCTTCGGCTGGATTTACAAGTTCCCGTTCGGCCGTGGGAGACCGTTGCTGGCCAACGCCTCCGGATTCCTCAACAAGATTGTCGGCGATTGGCAGATCTCCGGCATACACAGTTATTCGTCAGGCAGACCGCTGTCCATTACTATGCCGAACGATCTAGGAGGATTTCTATTCAACAATGCCAAGTTCCCGAACAAAGTTGGCAGTGGCCGCGCCAGTGGAAATGGAGTGACCAGCTCCTATCTGAATTCCGCAGGCTGGGCAGATCCTGAGGCCGGAAGTCCGGGATCGTTATTGTTCGGCAACGCTCCACGCAATGATGCCAGCGTGCGCGGCTTCCCTTACTACAACGAAGATATCTCGATTCAGAAGGACACTTTCTTCGGCGAGGCAAAGTACGTGCGCTTCGAGGCCGACGCAGGCAACGCCTTCAACCGAGTGTTTTTCTGCCCTGTCGGGACAACGTTCGCAACTGGTGGCTTTGGCAATACCAGCAGCCAGTGCAACATCCCGCGCCGCATCCAATTCGGTTTGCAGTTGTTCTTCTAAACCAATCCACCAACCATCAACCAACTGAAGGATGGCCCGCGAGGGCCATCCTTTTTACTGACACAGTACATTTCGCGCTTTCGTGTAGGGGCGGACGCATTCGTCCGCCCCCGCCGATGCGAAGCGAGGCCTTCAGCGGCGGACATCACGATTAGAGCCAAGACATCGAGCACGCTCGGGAAGGGCGCCACTTCAACTCCGTGTGACAGCCAAGCTTGATTCACCACGAAACAGTAAGCGGCCCCGGAACAGAGCCGCGAAGCGGCGAAAGAATGCGGCCCACGGCGCAATCCGTGGGGGGTGCAGTTGGGAAAAAACCAAAGCTCCGAAGGAACGAAAGAAACGCTAGGACACAGACTCGGTAACGGACGACAGACTCTGACTCGCTCTCTTTAAACCACACTCTTCCGGACGGGGTTTCACGACTTCCCGATCTTTTCTGCCCGCGCTATCCCATGCCCTTCCTGCAACACGAGCAGTTGATTTGCTGCCACATTCTTAAACGATTCCACCAATCCCAGAGGCCATCTGACCTCGACCAGATCCACCCGCTTCGCCGTACCCAACCCAAAATGCAGGCGAAGGTCATTCTGCGAAACATAGCTCGACCCACTCATCACTTCACTCATCTGCGCATGCTTTCCAGTAACAACACGCACGCGCGCGCCAATCCCACTCCGGTTCGATTTGGTGCCGACACACTTCACCTTCAGCCAGCTATTCTTCCGTGGGCCGTCGTTGCGCAACAGGGACGGAGGCTCATTCATATTGTTGACGACGATGTCCACGTCTCCATCGTTGTCGAAGTCCCCGAAGGCACACCCCCGGCTCGGACGCGGTTCCATCACAAGCGGCCCGGTCTCGGCCGTCACATCGGCGAATCGGCCATTCCCGAGGTTTCGATACAGAACCTTCCGCTCCTTAAACGTGAGATGTAGCTTTCCGGTGTCCACCTCCGGGAAGACGTGCCCATTCGACATAAAAATGTCAGACCACCCATCGTTGTCAAAGTCGAAGAGCCCAACGCCCCAACCAAGGTACCGCGTATTCGCGCCAAGCCCGCCCTGCAGCACGGCGTCGTAAAACGTTCCATCTCCATTGTTGTGGTAGAGGTTCGCCGTCTGGTCGGAGTAGTTGGTCTTCACGATATCCAGCCAGCCATCGCAGTCGTAATCGCCCACCGCCACGCCCATGCCACCCTGCATGCCGCCATTCTCATTGACGGCGCAACCGATCTCGCGTCCGATCTCCTCAAACGTCCCGTTTCCCTTGTTGTGATAGAACCGGCTCGGAACCGAATCGCACGCTACATAGATGTCTGGCCAGCCATCGTTATCGAAATCGGCAGCGGCTACACCTAGCCCGTAGGAACCGGTTGGGATCCATTGATCACTGACAAAGAACGGTTCCGACGGCCCGCGAGGGACGGCAATACCCGCCTGCAGTGACACGTCCTCGAATGTCCCATCCCCACGATTACGATAAAGAATGTTCGTGCCACCGCCCATGCCTTGTGGTCCGCAACCGACCGAAAGTCCGAAATAACGGCAGTAGGCATTGCTCCCGGCGGTCGGCGTGGTCTGCAAATCGAAATTCACGTAATTGGCGACGAAGAGATCGAGGTGACCGTCGCGGTCGTAATCGACGAAACAGCAGCCGGTATTCCAGCGCGGATGCTTGTCTTTCTGCACCAATCCGGCTTTTTCCGTAACGTCGGTAAACGTTCCGTCCCCGTTGTTGTGATACAGAACGATGCCACCCCAGTACGTCACAACCAGATCGTCAAAACCGTCGTTATCGTAGTCTCCGATGCAGCACCCCTGTCCCCACCCCGATCGCGCCAGACCGGCCTTCGCTGTCACATCGGTAAACGTGCCATCGCGATCGTTATGAAACAGAAAATTCGTAGGCGCATTCGACGGCGAGATCCCCTCCAGGCGCGTCCCATTCACCAGAAAAATATCCAGCCACCCGTCGTTGTCGTAATCAAACAACGCAACACCGCAACCAGTCTCCTCGAGGATGTACTGTTTCTTCGCCACCCCGCCGAAGACGTTCAAGGCGCCAGCCAGGCCCGCTTGCTTAGTGATGTCGGTGAAGGAAAAGCCGCTCACCGACGAACTGTTGGCCGACCTCGCTTTGGAAGCAGCCGTCGGTTTCTGCAAGGCTGACAAGCCCGGCACCAATGAAGAAAACGGCAAGACCAGCGCGGACCGTCCAACCGCAGACAGAAACTCACGACGAGAAGGAGCCCGAAGACCGCTGTCAAAACCACACTGATTGGAGAAGCGTCGGCTCATTCAGGTCCTAGTCTAGTGGGTCAAAACCAATCGACAGTCACAACTCGTCAGGTTTACCCTGTGATCCCCTGTGCCCCCCGTGGTGAAAGCCTCTGAACCCGTCGTCAGCCCAAGTGACGCCGACCGAGTCGCAATACGGAATGCACGCTGTTTTCGACGCGCCGCGTTACTCAGGCAGCAACATTCGCAGGTGGAGATCCCGCTGAGCGCTTTGCTCGGTCTCCAGTCGATGCGACTCGGCAAACTGCGTCTCCGACTCAGCGGATTTCCCCAACCGACGAAGCACCAACCCTAACTGATAGTGCGCTTCCACCGAATTAGGATCCAACGAAACCGCCCGCTCAAGATCCCGCTGCGCCTCTTCGTACTGATGCTGCCGGACAAGTATCCCCCCCAGCTTGACGTACGACGGCACATGCTGAGGGTTGTTCTTCAGCAGATCGCGGAAAATTGGAATCGCGCGATCATCGTCTCCCATTGCGTCATAGGTCAACGCCAAATAATACGCAGCCGGAATCTGATCGGACTGGGCTGCCAGACTGCTCTTGAGAGAAGCCTCGGCGTCGCTGTACTTGTTTTGTAAGTAATACACCGCGCCTACAGCATAATTAAGACCCGCATCGCCAGGATGTTTCTGCAACAATCGTTGAAACAACTTGAGCGCATCCGGGAGGCGGCCCTTGCCAACGTTGGCCGAGCCGAGAACATACAAATACGAATCGTTCTCAGGCTTCAATTCGACAGCCTTGCTCAATGCAGGCAGTGCATCATCGAGCAAATTCCCTTCCAGGCAAACTTTGCCGAACTCGAACAGCACCTCGGGATCTTGAGGCGCCAACTGTTTGGCCTTAACAAGAAACGAGAGCGCTTTCTCACTATTGTTCTGACGCTCGGCAAGCTGGGCGAGGGCCTGGTAGCACGCAATGCATTGCGGGTCCAGTGACAACGCAAGTTGGGCACTGCTTTCAGCACGATCAAACACACTCAAAGCTGAAAAAGCGGAAGCAAGCCGCAGTGCAACGCTCGATTGTGGATGGGCTTCCAGTCTCTTCTCTTCCTGCTCCAACACCGAAGTAGCTTCCGGCCTCATCCCATTGGCCATCAGAGTGGTGGCAAAATCGAGTGCCGCATCATCCGACGTCTCCGCCAACTTTTGCCAGTGCGTGACGAGGCCTTCTAATTCCTGCTTCCTTCCGAGCGCGCTATAGTCCGAAGCGAGAACCGCCAGACCTTCATCGGATGCAAACAATTGAGGGAGTATAGGAGCCGCGACATCTAGCGATTGCTGAAAATTCCGCCGGGAAGCTTCGAGTTTGAACAGATCGAAGCGAGCGTTGAGATTGCCCGGATCGGCGTTCAGCACTTCGCGAAAGCACTTCGCCGCCGAATCCATCTTGCCGGCGAAAGCGTAGGCGTTGCCCAAAGTTGTGCGAGCGCCCATCAGTCTTGAATTCAGCCCGAGAGCTTGGGTTAGAAACTTGATACTATCGTCGGCCTTACCCTGCTGCAGACGAATCGTGCCCAGCAGTGCGAGTGCAAGGGCCTTGGTAGACGGATTCTGCAACGCAGCCCGGGCTTCAGCTTCGGCACGCACCGTATCCCCACTGCTTAATTGCTGCGCGGCTGCCTCAATGTGACTGGTCTGTGCGTAGGCGGCGGCCCCAAAAACAAGAAGCAACAAGAAAGCCCGCCGGATGTGTCTGGCCCGCATGAGATTGGGATGCTGGGCTATCGCAAAGCCCGGTTAGAACTGCGTCATTTATAGCATCGCAAATGTGCTAGCGCAACGCGGAAACCCGCGAAAATACTGGGCCATTGTCCCTTGTGAGCTCATGCTCCCGAGGTGTAGATTCATGAAGAGTTTCTTCATCCTACACGAGCGCAGTTGCATACCTTCTTGGGGCAGACGCGGTTCATGATCCAGGGAAGAAGTGGGTGCCGGACCACACGCCGCGGCTTCCTCAAAGGCATCGGAACCGCCTTAGCAGTCCCCGCGCTCTCTCATTTGCCCAACCTCCACGCCGCAACCCAACCTGAATTCCCGTTCGAACTGGTTCCTCCAGAAACCAGCGGTATCACGTGGGTCCACCATAATGGTCGCTCACCGGAGATGTATCTTCCCGAGACTGTAGGCGCGGGTTGTGGATTTATCGACTACGACAACGATGGCTGGATGGATATCTATCTGGTTAACAGCGGAAAGTGCGACTTCCTCGATCCCAATCCTCCGCTTCGCAACGCCCTCTACCGCAACAATCGTGACGGCACGTTCACCGATGTGACCGAGAAAGCAGGAGTGGCAGGGGGCGGTTACGGCATGGGTGTCGCCGTAGGTGACTATGACGGCGACGGCTTCCCCGACATGCTCGTCACGCAATACAACGGCGTCATTCTCTACCACAACAACGGTAACGGCACCTTCACTGACGTCACGCGCAAGGCCGGACTCCCCGCAACGGGCTGGGCCTCCAGCGCAGTCTGGTTCGACTACGACAACGACGGCAAACTCGATCTCTTCATCTGCAGATTTGTCGACTTCGATAAAGCCAAGAATCTCTTCTGCGGCAACCAGCAGACCGGCGAACGTTACTACTGCATCCCCCGCGTTTACAACCCAATGCCCAGTTGGCTCTTCCACAACAATGGGGACGGCACGTTCACCGACGTCAGCCACGACTCCGGCATCGCAAAATCACTCGGCAAAGCTTGGGGAGTAGTCGCCTGCGACATTAACAATGACGGACGCATGGACCTCTTCGTCGCCAACGACACGGTCGCAAACTTTCTTTTCATCAACCGCGGCAACGGAAAGTTCGAAGAGATTGGCCTCCAAGCCAACGTCGGCTACAGCGCCGAAGGCCACGCGCGCTCAGGGATGGGCGTAGACGCCGCCGACTATGACCAAGACGGCTGGATGGACCTGTTCGTCACCAACGTCGACCGCGAGATGTACTCCCTCTACCACAACAATCAGGACGAAACCTTCGACGACATGGCCATCCCCAACGGAATCGGAAGGATTACCCGGCTCATGAGCGGATGGGGAGTGAAGTATTTCGACTACGACAACGACGGCAATCTCGACCTATTCCTCGCCAACGGGCACCCCGACGACAAAATCGAAGAGCATTCCACCGAGGTGAAATACTGCGAGCCCATGCTTCTGTTTCGTGGCAACGGAAAGAAATTTGAAGACATCTCCGCCGCCAGCGGTCCGGCCTTCACCAAACCGTACGCCTCGCGGGGCATGGCACTCGGTGACTTCAACAACGATGGTGCCCTAGACGTTCTCGTCGGCGTTAATAATGGAGCACCGTTGTTGCTGAAGAATAACGCAGGCAGACACAACCACTGGCTAGGCCTAAAGCTGATGGCGAAGCAGTCCAATCCTGACGCGATCGGAGCAGTAATCACCTGGCAGGCTGGAGACGTGAAGCGCACAACCTCCAAGACCGGTGGCGGAAGCTATCTAGCCTCGCACGACCCACGCGTCATCCTCGGACTAGGCGCCAACCAAAAAATCGATTGGGTAGAAATCAAATGGCCTCTCCCCAGCATCCGCGTCGAACGTTTCACCGATCTTTCAATCGACAAATACGTAACCGTAACGGAAGGCCAAGGCAAGAAAATCTAGCAAGAGTGGAAAGAGGTTGTGTAGGGGCGGACGCATTCGTCCGCCCCGCCGATGCGAAGCGAGGCGTCCCACACCGAACGCCAAGTCGAAGCGAAGATCGAGATCAACCGTGGAAGAGCGGCGCTTCCAGAGCCGCGTTAGGGCCAGGAGAACCGCGCGCCTAGGGCACTGTCATGCTGAGCGCAGCCGGAGTGCAGCGAAGCGGAACTCCGGCGGAGTCGAAGCATCCCTACCCCAGAACAACTGCCTCGTCAGGGATCGTGCCCTTACACTCCCCACTGAATCACCGTATAAGACCGCGCCGGCACCTCAAACTTCGTGCGCCCATTCGCCGTAGAAGGTTTCTCAAACGCCTGCGGCTTCACCCTCTCCGGCGCATCGAACCCATTCACCGCTTTTAGATCGCTTCCAGTCAATACCTGGGAAGTCAACACGCTGCTATGCGGCTGATCTTCCCACACCACTTCAACCGCATGTGCCTTCGCCAGATCGCGATTAAGAAGGAAAAGTGAAGTCTTCCCATCCTCGGTCGTCGCCACAGCGTCGATGTACGGCACCGCGTCCATTCCCTTCACCTCGTACGTCGGACACTCGATCAACGGATTCAGCACCTTCCCATGCGCATACTGCAACGCCCACGCATACGGATAATAGATCGTCTGCCGAAAGAGCCCGTTCTCATTGGTCGTGATCGGCGCGATCACATTGATCAACTGCGCCAGGCACGCGATCTTCACCCGATCGGCATTGCGCATCAGCGTATTGAGCATGCCGCCAACCAGCAGCGCATCTTCGAGGTTGTAGACCTCCTCCAGAAGATGCGGAGCCTCTTTCCGGTGCCCATCGGCAAAGTCTCCACCGCGCGCTCGATACCAGACATTCCACTCATCAAACGATAGCCACAGTTTCTTGGGCGAACGCTTGTGCCCGCGCACCAGGTCGCATACCGCCAGCGACTCGGCAATCTGGCGATCCATCGTCAGGTTCATGGCCAGATACTTGGAGCTGTCTCCTGCAGTCTCGCGATCATTTCCGAGATAGCGATGTAGCGACAACCCGTCCACGTTGTCGTAACACTGCTCCAGCACCTCGCGATCCCATTCCAGATACGTGGGCATAAAAGGGCCGCTCGATCCGCACGCAATCAACTGCAGCGACGGATCCTGCGCCACATACCGCATCTGCCGCGCCGTATCCTGCGCCTTCATCCCATACTCGGTCGCTGTCATGTGACCGATCTGCCAAGGCCCATCCATTTCGTTGCCCAGGCACCAGTGCTTCACGTTGTAAGGCTCCGCATAACCGTGCTTCCGCCGCAGATCGCTCCACTGTGTCCCCTTGTCGATGTTGCAATACTCCAGCAGCGCGGCCGCTTGCTCAGGAGTTCCCGTACCCAGGTTGAGGCCCATCAGTGGCAACGTTCCGACGGCCTTGCACCACTGCATGTATTCGTTCGTTCCAAACTGATTTGAGTTCAGCGTGTCCCATGCCTTATCCAAAACGTGCGGACGATCTTGTTTGGGGCCGACGCCATCGAGCCAGTTGTAGCCCGAAACGAAGTTTCCACCGGGATATCGGATGATCGGAACGCCAAGCGTCCGCACCTCTTGCATCACGTCTTTGCGGAAGCCGTTGGAGTCCGACAATTTCGATCTCGGGTCATAAATGCCTTCGTAGATCGCACGTCCCAATTGCTCGAGGAACGAGCCGAAAAGGTTTCGGTCCAGCGGCGAAATTGTGCGCCGGCTATCGATGAAAATCCGGACCGTCTGATCTGCCGTTGACGACGCCTGCGCCGACGCCAAGCGCCCTAAGAACGTGCTGGAAGACACAGCTAAAGCGGCCGTAGAAGCCTGCTGCAAAAACTGACGTCTCGACGGCATCTCAACCTCCAGTTGAGCCAGCCCCGACCAATCTGGTCATCAGCAATTTTTGGGATTTGAGTAAACGATTACTCAGGCCGCATCAATATACGACTTGGTGCGCTCGTCAGCAAGAAAAAAGCTCGCTTGTCGGTAAGCTTTCCCGCTTAGGGAAGAATGAAGTCGGAGAGTGAAATTAGTGGCCCTGTGAATCTGATGCCGCGCGCGTCCCTCTCCCCGTCAACTCATGAATCAACTTCACTTCCGCATCGCGGTAAGGCTTCCCATCCGCATGCAGCACTTCATGAAACCACACCGTCGGTTGGTCAAGAACGTACGGGTGCCTCCAGGAATCCCAAGGGTAGTAAGTCTGCGTCTTGCCAGCGACAAAGCCCCAGTTGATCGCCGCCACATTGTATTTCTTCGCGAGAGGCAAAACCGTATCGAACGTGCTGCCCGCTCCCCGTGCCATATATTCCGTGCAAATTAGCGGACGGTGATACTTCTGCAGAAACTGCACTTCCCTCTCGAACTTCTCCGGCCAACCGTAATTGTGGAAGCTGATCACGTCGGAATTGTCGACTTGAATCTGCTGCGTCTTGGTGAACGATTTCTCCTTTTCAAAGTCAATATCCCAAACTCCGCTGGTCAGAGGCTGCGATGGATGCGCCTCGCGCGCCCAGGCGAACACCTTCGGCAGCAGTGCTTCCACTAGCTTTTGCTTGTCGGCAGGCTCCAGTTTCGAATAGCTGCCCTGGTTCGTGTTCGACGGCTCATTCCACACATCCCACCCCAGCACGCGATCGTCATTCGCAAATGCGCCGACTACTCCTACTACATAAGCCTTCAATCGACCTTCCTGAGAAGAATCGCTGAGCGCCGCGCGACCGGGAGACTGCACCCATCCCGAGTTGTGAACTCCGGGAATTGGTGGATGCTGCACCCCAAGTTTCGGATCCGGATCCCAGCAAGAATCAAACAGCACAAAAAGCGGCTTGATGTGATGACGCGAAGAAATCTCCAGAAATTGACCAATGCGCTTTTTGAAGGCCTCCGCATCCTGCTGCCAGATCAAGTCATGGAGAAAGACCCGCATCATGTTCATCCCCATGTCTTGCGCCCAACCGAGTTCCTTGTCTATCTGAGCAGGATCAAAAGTTTCTGCCTGCCACATTTCAAGTTGATTGATTGCATCGGCCGGAATGTAGTTGCTGCCGACCAGCCAGGGTTGCTGGCCATACCAGGCTTTCGCCTTGTCCTCGTTCCATCGTGACGTCTGCGCGCAGGACACGCTCAGCAACCCGAAAATGACGACTGCCCACGCCAAAATCTGTTTAGGAACCATGAGCTCACCCCGGCCGGAAAGTTAATTTAGAGACCAACGGCCGATTTTCTGTAAACGTTTACAGCCGGCGCGCACTACACTACCACATCGGGTTCGATTTCGGACCCATGCCTCTGCAGTCCACGGAGGATTTCGTGACCAATCTTCTTCAGTCGATGTTTGGCTGCCTGGCTAGCGGCATTCTGACCTGCTGTTGCGTCGGCTCAGCAATCGCCCAGACGGCGACCGCCACCCTCGAAATCGACGCCAACAAAGTCGAGAACCCCATCAGTCCTACACTCTACGGCCAGTTCGCCGAATTCATGTTCGAGGACATCAAAGGTGGCCTCTCCGCCGAACTAACCCGCGATCGCGGTTTCGACGAGCAGCCAAACGCCCTGGGACTGCCCCGATACTGGGAGCGCGATCCTGACGACCGAAACGACGACGGCGCGATGCATTTCACATGGGACAAGGACACCTACGTTCCCGTCGACTACAACCAGGATGCTCTTCAGACTCAGCATTCTCTCCGCGTCGACATTCGCGGCGACGCACCGCAGCGCCGAGGCATTCGCCAAGGATGGATTCCGATTCGCGCAGGCGTCGAATATCACGGCTACATGTGGCTGAAGAGCGACGATTATGTTGGAGACATCGAAGTTAAATTGGAAGCCGACCAAACCGGAGGCGATGAATATGCGAGCGCAACCATCACGCATGTCGCCGGCGATTGGAAGAAGTATCCCTTCACACTAAAGCCTTCGAAATCCGATCCTCTCGCGAAAATCTCCATCCTCTTTCCCGGCCATGGGAAATTGTGGATCGATCAGATTTCGCTGATGCCAGGCGACGCTCAAGGAGACGTCCGCCACGACGTGGAGCAGCGAGTCGCGGCACTCCATCCCGGATTCATTCGCTGGCCCGGAGGCAATGTCGCCCAGGACTACCACTGGAAATGGGGCATCGGTCCGCGCGACAACCGCGCTGTATGGATCAATGCATCCTGGGGAAACGAACTCGAGCCCAGCGACTTCGGCACCGATGAATTCATCCATTTCGCTCGCCGGCTTGGAGCCGAGCCATCGATCACCGTAAACGTCGAGGGCCGCGGAGCCACTGCTGAAGAAGCCGCCGCATGGGTCGAATACTGCAACGGCGACGCGCAATCTCAATATGGCCGCCTCCGCGCTGCCAACGGCAATCCGCAACCATTCCATGTTCGCTACTGGGAGATCGGAAACGAGATTTGGGGAGACTGGGTACGCGGCCACAGCGACGCCACGACCTACGCCAACAATCTCAACCGCTACGTCCAGAAAATGAAGGCGGTTGACCCTTCCATCAAGATCATTGCGACCGGCGACAACGATCTCGACTGGAACAGAACCGTTTTAAAAATCGCTGGAGCAGATATCGATTATTTGTCTGTTCATCATTATTACGGTCAAAAGGAAATGAAGGGTGACGTCAACAACCTGTGGGCGCGCCCCCTGCACTACGAGCGGTTCTATCGCGAAATGCAGCAGATGATCCGCGAACTCGTTCCTGGCCGTGACATCAAGCTGGCGATTAACGAGTGGAACACATTCCTGCCCCTGCCCGCTCAACACTCCATGCAGTCTGCTCTATACGGAGCCCGATTGATGAACGTCTTCGAGGGGAGCGGAGACCTGGTTCAAATGAGCGCGGTGTCCGACATGGTGAATGGATGGAACGGCGGCGTTATCCAAGCCAGCCGCCACTCAATCTTCGTCACGCCGACTTATCTCGTCAACAAGCTCTATGCATCTCACCTCGGCGAGGAACGACTCGCGAGCACACTCCGCGGACCAACCTTTGATTCCACACAGGAAGGCAACGACGTTCCCACACTCGACGCAGTTGTGAGTCGTTCGACAAAAGCGCACCAGATATATATCAAGGTTGTGAACACAGACCCCGCCAAGCCAATCCCGGTGCATATATCTCTGAGGGGAGTTCAAGTCGCAAAGCAAGCGCAAGTCGAGACCGTAAACGGCAGCGCATTAACAACAGCCAACGACTTCACTCATCCCGAGTCCGTACACATCGCAAGCAAAACAACCGCCGCCGGCCCTTCCTTCTCCATCACTCTTCCCGAACACTCAGTCTCGGTAATCACGCTGGGCATAGAACAAAGATGACGCACATGAACCGAACCGCGTTCCGAAAGTCGCTTTCCGTATCGGCGTCTGCCGATCAGCCAAACGCAGATCGGAGATTTTTGGGGCAGTTTTTGCAAAATGTTCAAAACACATGACTTAGACAGACTGTCGGCTTCCAGCCTTGGCAAAATCTTGATTCCAAAGATATTATCGACAAAATCTTGAAAAATCAGCACTTAGCAGCCTTCTGACGCCCTAGCCTTCCGGGGCAGAACTCGCAAGTTATTCAATATACGGCAGTTATAGCGCTAGCCTCGGATGCGGCTCGCTGTAAAATCTTGTCAAAGAAGGACTTACACGCAAAATATTCCGGAATAAGAGGTATCGTACTGTCATTGCTGAGCTCTTGTTCTGGGATTTGCAGTGCGATGTGCACGTTGCCATTGTGCGCCGCTCACAGCGAGGGTCAAGGTTGTTCGTCACAATTTCAGGTAATTTGGCTGTGGAAAAAACGATCATACTTGGGTTCCCACGTCATAATGCTCACGCCACTATCGGTCAGTAACACCTTCATCGAGCCCTTTGATGTCGTATGGTCCCCTCAGGTCATTCTTCCCCGACCTTAGGATTACACCTGCTTTCTCGGCGGATGGAGGGCAGCTTTCGGAGCGCGTTTAGGTTTCTGGATGGACTGTGAGGAAACTTGAAAAGTTACAAAATTGCGGTCATTGAAGGAGACGGCATCGGCCGCGAGGTGGTGCCCGAAGGAATTCGCGTGCTCGAAGCGGCCACGCGTCGCTTCGACATTTCGCTCTCCTGGCAGCACTTCGATTGGTGCTGTCAAACCTATCTGAAAACCGGCCGCATGATGCCGGAGGACGGCCTCGATCAACTTCGCCCCCTCGACGCGATCTACCTCGGAGCAGTCGGCTATCCCGGCGTTCCCGACCATGTCTCACTGTGGGGACTGCTCATTCCGATCCGTCGTGGATTCAAGCAATATGTCAATCTCCGCCCGGCCAGGCTCCTCCAAGGAATCGCAAGTCCACTTGCGAACCACAAACCTGGAGACATCGATTTCGTCATTGTCCGCGAAAACAGCGAAGGCGAATATTCGGAAGTGGGTGGACGCGTCAACCGCAACACCGAGTCCGACATGGCGATTCAAGAAATCATCTTCACTCGGCCTGCCGTCGATCGCATCATCCGATACGCATTCGAACTGGCTCGCAGCAGAAAGAAACATGTAACCTCGGCCACCAAATCGAATGGCATTGTCTACACCATGCCTTTCTGGGATGAGCGCTTCGCGGCGATTTCAAAAGAGTATCCAGATGTGAAGGCCGACCAGTTTCACATCGACATTCTGACCGCCCATTTCGTGGCCCACCCGGATTGGTTCGATGTGGTGGTCGGATCGAACTTGTTTGGAGACATCCTCTCAGACTTGGGAGCCGCAGTGGTCGGCTCCATGGGGCTTGCGCCTTCGGCAAACCTGAACCCGGAACGCGAATGTCCCTCAATGTTTGAGCCGGTCCATGGTTCCGCTCCCGACATCGCCGGAAAAGGCATTGCCAACCCGGTAGCGCAGATCTGGTCGGGCGCGATGATGCTCGATCATATCGGTGAGAAACAGGCAGCCCGCGCGGTCGAAGACGCGATCTTCAAAGTCCTCGCCACATCATCTATTCGAACACGAGACATCGGCGGCAACGCCAGCACGCGCGACATGGGAGAAGCAATCGCCGCCGAAGTCTCCTCGCGGTGAGCACCCCACTGAGGTCTCACCCGTTCCAATGCTTTTACTTGGCCGGCACCAGGACCGGAGCGCCCTTGTCCTTCACAAAGAACACCACGAATTTCGCCGGTTTGGTTTTGCTTGCGTTCCGACCAACTACGTGGACATCATCCGGGCCCTCGTAGAACGTTTGACCAGGTGTCAGAGTTACTTCTTTTCCTCCTCTCACCTGCATCACGATCGAGCCTTCCAGCACATAAATAAAACCATATGCATTGTGACGATGGATGGGGTCCGAACTGCCCGGCGGATATTCCACTGTGACCATCAGACCTTCTTTGCCAGGACAACTTGTCAGGTCTTTCGACATGAGCTCCGTTACCTTGGCTTGCTGTGCCACCAGCGCGCCGGACATGAGACATGCCAGCACCAAAATCACTCTTGTGAACTTCATCATGAATCCCTTCTCTTGAGCTACACCTCAGCGCGTAGTACGTATCTGTCGGTGCTTTGAGTTACGCGTGCCGCACGGGTTTCCGTTCGGCACGCCCGGGTCAGTACGAAGCCCATCCTCTGTTTATGTTCTCGCCGACGGCGGGCTCACCACTGTCGGCCCTCTAAGCAGCCTCAGTCTTCTGGGGATGCGATTTCGGAACCTGAGCTGCGGTCTCGGCAAGCCACTCTGCGAACCGGATCTTTCCAAGCTTCGCGCCCTCTTCAGGGATGAGCGTTCGCTCCTTCACCTCGATGCCGTAGTAGCGTGCCTGCGGGTCAGCGATAACCTCGCGTGGATCCTTGCGCGCGGCCAGTCCCTGCCGGACGAACTCATCGAGGCGAAACTTTTCCGGGCCACCGATTTCGACCATACCGTTTACCGGCGGACCCACTGCGACTCTGGCCACACCACTCGCGACATCGTCGGCCGCCATCGGCTGGAAAAGCACGTGCGGCAGGGTTACCTTGTTATCCTTGGTGGAAAAATCAGCAATGCCCTTTAGAAATTCGTAGAACTGCGTCGCACGCACAATTGAGTGAGGGATTGAGGAAGCCTTGATCAGATTCTCCTGGGCGAGTTTTGCACGGAAGTAGCCACTTTCGAGCATGCGCTCCGTTCCAACGACCGACAGCGCAACGTGATGTCCTACTCTTGCGGTCGCTTCCTGAACGAGAAGATTGCGAGTGGATGTCTCAAAAAACTTCAACACGGCAGCATCCTCCCAGTCGGGAGCGTTGGATACGTCTACGACTACCGAGGCGCCTTTCAGCACTTCGGCGAGTCCCTCGCCCGTAATGGTGTTGACCCCTGTGTTGGGTGCTGCCGCTACTGCTTCCTGGCCCTGTTCACGAAGCTTGCCGACAAGCTTTGATCCGATGAGTCCAGTTCCGCCGATCACTACGATCTTCATGATGATCTCCTTCGTTCTTGGCCGAGGCATTCGAAGCCATCGACCTCTTGCAATCGTTAAGACACAACTACCTGCCGGTTGGTTACATGATCTATGCTCGGGACGCCCCGAATCAGTACGTTGAAGTGGTTGTTGTCAGCCTGTGCGAAGCCGCGCTCGATTGAGCTCAGCCATCTGCCTACACTAATTCTTTTGGATGTTTCCCGAAGCTAGACCAAATGCCAGAGGACAATCAATACCGCACATCCTGTATTTGGGTGAAAGCGATCGGAATGGGCAGGTATGCTTATGCAACGACCAATTCCGCTTGGATCTTCTCGGGTTGAAGAGGTGAGGCCGCTTCTGCTTCTCGTTTGTACTGCATCGGCTTAATGCTGATAATCGGAACCGGCTCAGGTGCAGTAATGCCTGCGCCAGTGGCAGCCTTCGGGGCCACGCGCCGTCTTCTTGCTGCCTTCTTCTTTTCTGGTGGCCGAAGTCCAACCGCGTCTCGGAGTTCGACGAAACATTCCTGCAGTAACCTCTCGAGTTTTCGTAGATCCGGCGCAGCGTGCGTGTCGCCACTGAAGCCGAAGTACACCGTACCGTTGTAGCTGAGGATGGCGCAGTTCACTGCCATCTCCCCGCCCACCGGAACATACGGATAACAATGCAACATCTTGCGCCCGAGCAGATACAGAGGGACTTGAGGCCCCGGCACATTCGTGCAGACCAGGTTGAATGGCGTAACGGGCAACCTGCTCGCAAGCGGACCTGCCATCCCCTGTAGCGAGGTCGGGAACATTCCGATCAGTCCTCCCGCCAGGCTAACCAACTCGGCCGCATGCATGCGCTTAAGAAACTCAGTTCGTTTGTGGACGGCGGCAAGCAACTTTGCCGGTTGTCGGATATCCAAGGGAATCGTTACGGGAACCAGAGAGATTCGATTGCCTAATTCCGAGGTTCTCGTGTTGCTGCGCAAATTCACCGGAACCATGATGCGTAGCAATTTCCCCTTGACGGAATCACCATGAAGTTCGCAATAGCGGCGAATGCTGGCAGTCACCAGTGCGAGAATCACATCGTTAACACTGGCGCCGGCTTTTAGCTTGATAGCTTTGACATCCGCCAGCGGAATTTCGGTGCAAGCGAATTTTTGTGGTCCGCGGTAAATGACGTTGAAACGGAGTCGTTCGGTGAAGGCGGTGATCTCTGGAAACAGCGTGGCAAATTCGTCGGCCGCCGCAGGGTCCCCATTGACAGCGACGCGCTCGGCCATGCTTAACAGGTCGGTCATGGCGGAGAGAATTCGTTTGACGAAGTCCGAGTAAGAATCCACGAATTCAGAGGTGAGCGAAGTCAGGGGATCGCGTGGCCGGGGAATTTGGAACTTCACTTTCCTCTTCGGCAGAGCCGGCGCTTCGGCACTGGCATCCAGCAGTACACTCAGGATTCCCACTCCCGCAATGCCATCCGCCAGGCAATGATGCAAACGGAAGATCAGGCCGGTGCGATTGGCTTTCAGTCCCCGCACCACTGTGATGTCCCACAAGGGATGCCGCCGGATACTTCACGAAGCTCTTTTGCACCTCCAGTCATTCGGACGCATGGCAGAACTCAGGAGCGCGATCATGGCCTTCTACACCAGAACCCACGAGGAACATTGGCTGCGCGATAAGCGTGAGGAAGGCAGAACTCTCATTCTCGACGACGAATCCATATGGGAGGTTCATCCATCGGATCGAGAGATGACGCAGCGCTGGCTGCGAATTTCCACGATCACA
>Ga0126379_10000077_pt1 | contig 46814 bp, 72 predicted proteins | sample PanSoiMetPlot_24_FD_92640 | JGI IMG/M metagenome (GOLD analysis project Ga0126379, IMG submission 92640) | Tropical forest soil microbial communities from Panama - MetaG Plot_24 | ecosystem: Environmental > Terrestrial > Soil > Tropical forest > Bulk soil | place: Panama | collected 2016-02-17
CTTCAAGTACATCGACTACAACGGGTTCCCGCTGCTGTTCGACGACGACTGCCCGAAGCAGTACATGTTCCTGATCCGCCCGGATGACTACCTCTGGGTGCAGCTCAACGGGAACGACTTCCGTTGGATGAACAGGGACGGAGCGATCCTTCGCAAGGTGGAGAACCCCGACACCGACGCGTACAAGGCCACGCTCTACAAGTACTGCGACCTCGGGTGCTTCCGCCGGAAGACGCAGGGCTGCATCTACAACCTCGCGGACGACATCCCGTAACCCTTCGCACGGGATAGGAGGCGGACGATGGAAGTACTTCCGATGAAAGCTTGGTACGACAAGAACCGTGGTGTCGTCGAGCTGGATGACGACGTGCTCTCCATCGTCCGCCATGTCCGTGAGATCTATGGCGGCAACGTGACCATCGAACTCCTACCAGACAATCCCGAGCCGTACGCGTTCGTGGAGCATTGTGAGGACGGCTCTGATCGACTCGTCTTCACATGCACGACACTGGATGGTCGCGCTCTGGAGCGTCTCCTGAGATCCGACAGTCACAGCCGTCATTACGTCGATCCTTACGACGAAGCGGAACAGACTCACGATGCTCTCCAAGACGCTAAAGATGAGAGGAGCAAGGAGCAAATCCGCGAAGTGTCGGAGGAGATCGCCTACGCGCTCAAGCGAGAGGGCCGAGCTGAGTCACTCCCCCTCACTGTGGGCCTGAATGCTGGGAGGACGCAACGTGCCAAGTAGCACTGGCCAGCTTCAGTTGCAGGACTACGACGCTGCTCTCGTGGCGCGCGGGTTCGACGGGTTCCAGCCTCTCGAACGCAAGCAACTCATCAACTTCGGATACCGGTACGTGGCGCGTCAGTACCCATGGTGGTGGGAGCAATCCATCGTCACACTCCCGATGAGTGTTGGTGATGGGGTGATGCAGACGGCTGGAGCGACTCCCCTTGGTGCATCCAACATCAGCGGAGTGTATATTGCCTCAGATCCGTACCGTCGGAAACTCCTCGTGATGAAGCAGGAGCAATTCGAGGCCGAGTACTTGCCTCAGGACCTCACCAAGCTTCAGAACTGCGGCATTCCGTCTTATTACTACGTCCACGAGCACAAGCTCTACATCCTGCCGCCACCGAACGTCACCATGCAGTTCAATATCGAGTTCGACGGCTACCTGCTCGACATGGTGAACGATACCGACGTACCTCAGACCCCGCAGATCCTCGACGAGGTCATCCTCGATGCAGCATTAGTCCGTGCACACAGGCGCGCTCACGAGTTGGATCTCGCGGCTGATGCGCAGCAACGCGTTGACTCCGCGATCATGGACATGCTGGCCGACGACGTGTGGCAGATGTCGGAGCAGCAGGAGCGGGTGGTACCCGACAATCAATGGCTGTAGCACCGAAGGACATGCCGGTCGACCGCGCGATGGTACAGTCGTGGATCGACGACTACAACAAGAAGAAGAACCCACCCGACACCCTCGAGCAGTATATCCACAAGGAGGTATCGAAACTCAACCTCGACGATCCGTACGTAGACACCTCGGCTTACGACGATCTCGAGGACGAGACGCACATCGCGGACATGGTCTGCATGGACTTGCCTTCATATGCCACAAGTAACTAGCGTCAGAGAATCGGAGGTCGTCACTCAAGGCTTCCAGCAGGGCGTGAATATCCAGGACGCGCCCAACCTCCTTACCCCGACCGAGGTGAGGCGCGCGGAGAACGGTCTCTTTGACGAACGCGGTGGCTTCACGAAGCGTTCAGGCTGCCAGAACATGGGCCCTGTGGGTGCAAGTGCTGATCGCATCATCAGCACCTACGTGTTCTATCGTGGCGCCGACGTAGCACCACACTACATGATTCACACCAGCGCGGGCAAGGTCTACTACACGACTGACCCGACTGCGACGACTGTGACATGGACTCAGATCGCAACGGGCCTCGCTATCAGTCAGCCTATGTCGTGGGAGACGTTCAACGGCAAGTGCTACTTCGTCGAGGGTACTACCGTCTCGAGTTGGGATGGGACTACATATGCCACGCTACCCAGCGCTCCTCTAGGTAAGTACATCAGGCTCTACAAGGATACGATGTGGCTATCTGGTGTGTTTGGTCTACCAGACCGCGTCTACTCCTCGTCACCTGGTGATGCTGAGACGTGGCCCTCGGCCAATTGGATCGACATCCGCAAGGGCGATGGCGACTCCATCCGTGCTCTCGCTACTGACGGCGTGTATCTCATCGTGGGCAAGCGCAGTACTGGCGTCATCATCTACGACCCAGCACTGTTCTACAACCGCGTCTTCGACTACGAGAAGGGGATCGAGTCGCACTGGTCCGTGATCCAGCACGAGGCAGATATCTTCTACCTCACACGTCGTGGTGTGGCGAGGTGGCAGGGTGATGCACCGGCAGATCTCATCTCGTACAAGATTGACCCCGTCTTCGATCCTCACGTCATCAACTACAACCTCCTACAGTTCGCGTGGGCTTACTCATCTGGCAACATCGTGTCGTGGTGTATCACTGAGGCAGGCGGGGCATACGCGACCATGCAGATCAACTACTACCCACGTCTTGCAGAACTCACAGCTCTGGGCGTCCGAGGGTTGGGGCCATGGAGCTTCGATCGGGTACCCATCGCGTGCGCGAGTCTGTATCGCTATCAGGACAGGGTCCGTCTGTTCGGAGGTTCAACGTCGGCCAATGCTTTCTACTGGGTCTTCGCTGACAACGTGGGGACTGACGATGGACAGCCCTTCACGGCAATCCTGGAGACAGCGGCGTTTGATTTCGGGTCACCATTGCTTACGAAGTACATCCGACGTATCCGCGTTCTGGGCCGCGGTATCTTTACGGTCCAGATCAAGCGCAACTTCCAGGGCGCAGTCAAGTGGACTCACATCGCTGACCTCTCCCAGACCACAGACCTGTGGAACGATGAGTTGTGGGGTGGAGTCGGGGGACCAGGTACGTGGGGTCCTGACGCGAACGTGAAAGAGACCACGTTGAACCCGGACGTGTACGGTAGGTTCATCACTGTGATCTTCTCCGACTCCAGTCCCGCTGCGGGATCGAAGGTCACGCCGGTGGGCTCACGTGACTACCCGATTCCGACGGGGCAATGGTCAATCTTGGGGTGCATCCTCGATGGTCAGCTACTGGGAGTGAGGCAAACATGAGTCTCTACAACATCGTGAACATGGCCTCCCTGCAGCCGGGTCAGCCCGAGGATGTGTCGCAGGTACTCGCCAACTTCCAGGCGATTCAGGCCGTGCTCAACGGCGGCATCGACGACAACAACATCCGTTCCACCGCGGCGATCCAGCCCAGCAAACTTGCGGGTTACCCCGCCAGTGCGCTGATGGCACTTCGTGGTGATGGGTCGTGGGGTCGTACAGCACCAACGAGACCTGCAGGTACAACTGTCCTTACGACGGGGTCAGGTACTTACACCACACCCGCTGGTGTCAAGGCTATCCTCGTCGAGTGTGTTGGCGGTGGCGGATCTGGTGGCGGAGTCAATGTTACTACTGCTGGTCAGGTTGCTACTGCTGGGGGAGGCGGGGGCGGTGGCTATTCTGCTTCGTTGATCCAGAGTCCTGCAGCAACGTACGCCTATGTGGTAGGTGCTGGTGGAGCAGCGCCCGCTGCGGGTAACAACCCCGGCAACGCCGGTAATGATACCACCTTCGGAGGCACGATCATTGTAGCCAAAGCGGGTGGCGGTGGAAACGGGAATGCGAGCGCCGGTACAACTAACCAGGTTACTCAGGGTGGTAGCCCTGGCGTCGGTGCTTCGGGCGCCGGTGATATCCGAATCGACGGTTCGGGTGGCGGGTCTGGAGTCGTAGTTGCAGCGGGTGCTGGTATTAGCGGCTACGGGGGTGCTGGTGGTGGACCATACGGCGCCGCGAGGAATTCTACTGCGTCAGCGGGTGCGTCGGGTGGTCAGGCTGGACTCGGTGCCGGTGGTGGCGGTTCGGGCAGCATTCGCGTAGGGGCTACAGGGGCGCAAACCGGTGGTGCTGGGGCCAACGGAATCATCGTCATCACGGAGTACTACTAGATGACGACCTACACCATAGTCAACCCCGGCAACCTGGTCGATGGCCAACCACAGAAGATCTCAGATGTAGTAGCAAACTTCAACGCCGTCGCTACCGTACTCAACGGTAACATCGACGACTCCAACATCAACCCCTCCAGCGGCATCGGCTTGGGCAAGATTGCCACGCTCATCTTTACCCAGGGTACAGCAGCTGCGAGTTGGACCATCGCCCACAACATGGGTAAGTTCCCCTCCGTAGACGTAGTGGACTCATCTGGCAACGAGCTGTGGCCTGACATAGTCTACACGGATGCTAACACCGTGACCATCAACTTCGGCAACGCAACCTCAGGAAAGGCGTATCTCAACTAATGCCAATCCTCGGTAACAACTTAGACTTCGTCAAGCTCGAGGCCCGCAACATGCGGATCCAAAACTTGGCGGCAGCGCCGTCGTCACCGGTCACGGGCCAGCTCTACTACGACACAGTTGCCAACAAGCTCTACTGGTGGAACGGCAGTGCGTGGATTGACGCGACTGGCGGAGGTACTCCAGCTGACGCTACGACCTCAAGCAAGGGTATCGTTCAGCTCGCTGGAGACCTCGCGGGTACGGCGACCTCACCACAGATCGCTGCTGGCGTGATCGTCGATGCCGACGTGAACGCTGCTGCGGCTATCGCTGAGTCGAAGCTATCCCTCGCAACTGATGCTGCTGCGGGTACTGGCTCGCGGCGCACACTCGGACTGGGCGCGAATCAGGCGATGCCTGGTAACGAGCGCCTCGATCAGATCACCGCGCCAACGGCGTCGGTGTCATTGAACTCCCAGCGGATCACGAACCAGGCTGACCCTGTCAACCCGCAGGATAGCGCGACGAAGAACTACGTCGATGGCTTGGTGCAGGGTCTCGACGCGAAGGCATCCTGTCACGCTGCGACCACAGCGAACATCGCAACCCTCGCTGGTGGCGCTCCTAGTACCTTGGATGGTGTGACGCTCGCAGCCAACGATCGCGTTCTCGTCAAGGATCAGACGACCACGAACCAGAACGGCATCTACACTGTCACTACGCTGGGTACAGGCGCCAACGGTACCTGGACACGCGCGACTGATATGGATGCCTGGACCGAGGTCCCCAGTTCCTACACGTGGATCGAGAACGGTACGGTGAACGCTGACACTGGGTGGATCTGTACGGCGGACACTGGCGGCACTCTGGGCACGACTGCGATCACTTGGACATTGTTCTCGTCAGCGGGATCACTGATCGCCGGCGCGGGCCTCACAAAGACCGGTAACACCATCGACGCTATCGCCGCAGCTGCTGGTGGCATCACCGTCAACCCCGACTCCATCCAGGTCGACTCCACTGTGGCGCGGTACTACAACAATGCCGCGACGCACGGTGCAGGTACCACCATCACGATCACACAGGCCACCCACGGGTTGCGCGCCTCGAGGGCGCTGCATGTCCAGGTGCAGGACAACACCACAGGAGCGATTGAGTTCCCCGACGTGTCAGTGGCATCGAATGGCGATGTGACCGTCACCTACGCTGCCTCCGTATCAGCGAACACGAAGCTCGTGACCATCATCGGATAATGCCAGAGATCCCAGGAACCCTCAAACCACCACGCTTGGCTTCAGCGCCGGCTTCGCCAGCTCTGGGTCAACTGTACTACGACACTACCCAGAACGGACTGTACTACTGGAACGGCACGAGCTGGGTCTGCATCGTGGTCGGTGGAGGCAAGGCTCCGACTCAGACCGTCTTGACGGCTACTTCAGGTACGTACAACACCCCTGCAGGCTGCGTTGCTATCTTGGTAGAGGCGACAGGACCTGGCGGGGGCGGCGGAGGTTGTGCTACTGCGGCTGGTGGTTACGGTAGCGGTGCGGGAGGTAGTGGTGGCGCCTACGTCAACCACTTGATCCAGAATCCAAGTGCTAGCTACTCCTATACGGTTCCAGCGGGTGGTGCGGGTGGTGCTGCTGGCAACAATGCGGGCTCGACTCCGACGAATACCACCTTTGGTACCACAATCGTTGTTGCTGCTGCAGGAGCAGGAGGTAATGGTGGCACTGCGGGTACAAGTTTTCCGACCTTTATCGGGGCTAATACGCCGCCAGCGGCCTCATCCTCCTCTACGGGCCAGGTAATCGTTATCGGGGCTTGTGCATTGGTTGGGGTGGCCTACAGCGCCACGATCGGGATTAGTGCTGGTGGTGGAGCGCCGGGCGGTCGTTTCGGGACTTATTGCGGCATCCGCTCATCGGGTGGTGCGGGTGTCGCTCCTCTGGCTGGGAACTACGGGGCCGGAGGCAGTGCCGGGAATGTTGCCAATGGCTCGGCAGCTGCGGCTGGAGCAGCAGGCGGTGCAGGCCTGATCGTGGTCACCGAGTTCTACGGCCCAGTACCATCACCTGCGCCAACGCGCCAGGTGTTCACCACAGGGTCGGGTACTTACACCACGCCTGCAGGCTGTCGTGCGATCCAGGTGGAATGTATCGGTGGAGGGGGTGCTGGTGGAGGCGCACCGAGTACCTCGGCAAGCAACTGTGCTGCAGGAGGGGGAGGAGGCGGTGGAGCATACGCTTCCTCGGTAATTGCTAGCCCAGCCGCAACCTACGCCTACGCTGTTGGAGCTGGCGGTACGGGAGTCGCTAACGCGACAGGTAATGTTGGCGGCGACACGACCTTCGGCACTACTGTAGTCGTAGCGAAAGGTGGGGGTGGTGGAGGTCAGGCTGCTCAGGCAGTTCCTCCAGCGATGTACGCGAATGGTGGTGCAGGTGGAGCTGCGGGCAGCAGCACTGGTGGTATCACAATGACTGGCGAACCTGGAGCACGTGGAATGGCACTTGCAGCAACTACAGCTATGGGTGGTGCGGGTGGATCGGCAGCGAGGGGTGGCGGAGGAGGCCAGGCTGCGTACTCGACTACCTCTACGGGTAACGTGGGAAACTCTCCTGGTGGTGGCGGATCTGGTGGTGAGAACAACCAGAGCCAGGCCGCAACCGTCGCAGGTGCAGCAGGTGCAGCAGGCATGATAATCGTGACGGAGTTCTACTAATGGCTACGCAGACGACACTACCACAGAAGCCCATGCGGAGGTCGCCAGTCGACCAGCAAGTGTGGACAGTGTGGACGATGCTCATCTACTTCGTCAATGCTGTCTACGATGCGCAGATTGCAGCGCTACAGTCTCAGATCGGGGCTATCGGCGGCGCATCTACGCTCAAGGCTGGGATCGCCACTGTGGCAGCAGGAACTAGCACTGTTACTGTCACTCACAACCTCGGTCTACCGAACGCCGTGACAATAACCCCCGAAGGTACCAACGCACCGACGGTGTGGGGTGCTGGAGGGTTCTGGATCACAGGTAGGACTAACAATGCCTTCACCATCAATCTCGCATCCAACGCCCCAGGGGGCGGAATCCAATTCGATTGGCAGGTGCAGCCCACATGAGTAGTTATGCCGGTAACCCGCAAACCGACTCGGGCATCGGTGGTGCAGGTCCCAATCCCATGGGCGAGGACTGGTCTCAGTACTACCTCCCTCAGTTGATGGGTCTACCTGCACCCCCGACTGATCCAAGTCTACACCTCGATGCCACGTACTACGCCAACGAGGCTCAGAATCGCCAGGCTCAGGAGGGGCTCTACAACGCCGCGATCGCCAAGCTCGGGTACACCGGTGCTCATGGTGAGTTCGTTCCGGGTTCGATTCTGCAGGCCGCACAGCTCAGGGAGGCGCAGGACCAGGCGCAGCGTCAGCAGGCGATCATCGCCAACACCCAGCTCATGCAGCAGCAGGGTACCCTGTTCAGCGGAATGCGTGCCGTGCAGCAGGCGCAGGCTGAGCAGCCGTACGTCTCGGATATCGCTACGACTGAGCTGGGCCTCCCAATCGACATGGCCGCCGCCCTACAAGACGCGAGAGGTTCGATCAGCGCCTACAACACCCAGAACGACATTGACCTCGCAGGTGCGATGGACCGCTACACCACGTCCCAGCAGCAGCAACCCTCGACCTCAACGCCAGCGCCAGCACCCGCACCAGCTCCAACGCCCGCGCCCGGTGACACCAGTGGTGGCACTACGACCGGGACGCCCGGTTCTGCCGGATCAGACAGCTACTCCACGCTGCCGTACCGGACGGTTGGGTGCTTCGTCGCTGAGACGATGATCTCCACGCCTGATGGTGAGAAGCGCATCGACGCCGTCCAGCAGGGTGATACGGTACTTTCCTACGACACCGAGGCTAAAAAGCTCGTGGAGTCGAAGGTCACCCGCGTCGACTTCCACCCCGATCCGCACACCGTCATCGAGGCGCGTAACGGACACGGGTCGTTGATCGGCACTCCATACCACATGGTGTGGGATGGCGAGAACTGGGTGCAACTGGGCGCAGCGAAGCGGCTGTTCAATGCTCACGATCTGAGCGCTTCAGAGTTCTCGTCGGAAAAGGGTACGCCTTCACCCGTGTTCAACCTGCACGTCGATCACCCCGCTCACAACTACGTCGCCAACGGCTACGTGGTCCACAACATCAAGATGTATCTGATGGCTCGTGGTGGCGAGGTCGATGGCCCGACGCCAGCAATCCTCGGTGAGAAGGGGCCTGAGGCTGTGGTCCCGATGAGTGGACTGCACCCCGAGGAACAGGACATGGTGCATGGCCTCATCCAGGCTGCACGCTCGCGCATGGCGAACCCGAACATGATCCGTCGTCCTCCACCCGGCATCCACTGGTTCGGTCCCGGTGGCTCAGGGGTCGATTACCCGACTCCAGGCCCGCCCCCAGACTACTCAGGTCCAGCGTGGGGTGACCTCTACGGAGGGGGAAGTCGTCCCGTCCCACCGCCTCGTCATATCGACGTTCCACCGGGTCAGTGGGGTGGTCAACCAATCCATCTACCTATCCCGATACCGCCTCGTCATATCGACGTTCCACCGGGTCAGTGGGGTGGTCAACCAATCCATCTACCTATCCAGACACCAGGCGGGATCTGGGAAGGTCTCCAACCCCCAGGTATCATCCCGCCTGGCGGTCACGTATCGCCTGAGACGTGGATGGCCCACCATCCTGGCGTGATGAGTGGTCGCGTAGGAACTGGGTACGTACCGAACTGGGCACGGGCTGCTGTCAATGCACGGCTCCACCCACCGACTCACGTCATCCACGGCTTCGGTCCTGGTGGGGCAGTGACGTGGCCGCCAGTCCAGCCAATCGGATTGCCGCCTATCGGCATCCCCAACCCGGGTATTAGCCCACAGTAATGGCCACGCAGACGCAGCCGCAGAACCCGATCAACCAGCCGTATACCTACGCGCAGTTGCAGCAGCTTGCGGAGCAGCAAGCTACGGCTGCGATTGCTGGTGAGAACGCCCCGCTTCAGGCGCAGGTGGGAACATACGGCTCGCAAAAAACTGCGGCTGAGAAGACCATCGGTGCAGAGTTTGGGGCGTTGCAGCCGTACGTTCAGCAGTCCGCGAATCAGGTGCAGGCTGGTGCTCAGCAGGCGGAGTCGATTGCACAGCAAGTATTCGCGGCCGCGGGCACGCGCATGAATCAGCTCCATCAGCAGCAGGCGCAGGAGGCACAGCAACTTGCTCAGCAGATGGGTGGGCCTGTGACGTCTGGTACGTTTACCGACGCACTCGCTCCCGCCGAGGGTGTCCTACCGTCTGAGCAGGGCGCTGGCGTACTGGGGTCGCTGAGCAACGCCCTGACTGACACTGTGGCAGCACAGAAGTTCGCTGGTCAGGTGTTCCCAGCCATGAGAACGGAGGATGTCGCGAAGTCCGACGCATACTTCAACGATCAGATCAAGCAGCTACAAGATCAGATCGACAAGAACGCTGGTGCGAAGTCAGACCTCGTCAACTCCAAGCTCAACGACCTCGTCCAGCAGGAGCGAGCGTTCAAGCAGAGTATCGCCCAGCAGCATCTGGAGAGGTTGAAGGCGCAGCGTGACTGGAAGGTGCAGCAGGCCTCGCTACACTCCCAGAAGATCCGTGATGCACTAGCGACGAGGGCTGCGAAACAGGCCGGCGTTCGCATCGGGCAGGAGCAGCAGCGGATCAACATCGAGCGGCAGCACGTCACGCGGGCTGACCGTCTCGCGGCGCAGCGCATGGGCCTCTCTGTAGCAGAATTCAAGCAGCGTCAGTACCACGAGAATCAGACCGCGAAGGTCGGTCAGGCAAAACTAGCGGAGGGGTTGTCCAAGGACATTACCTCGCTGGTACAGAGCTCCATGGGTGGGGGTCATCCCATCAGCACCCACGTTCGCAGTTACGTTCCCGGCGCCTACGGCAACTCAGCATTCCAGTCTCACTCGGGTGAGTACTTCGATCCACACCATGGGCCTAAGGGCAAGGACGGCAAGCCCGTGGGGCAGTGGTACAAGATCGCCATCGAATCGAAGCCAGCCTCGGGGCATGTCGTCCACGACCCGAATCGGCTGTTCGCTCTCGCACGCGCGAGTTACCCACAGTTCGGGAGGAAGCGCACTATCAACCTCATCCGTGCGCAGAACCCCGCATGGAAGAACTGGAAGCCGGGTCAGAAGATCGCCCCACCGCCCCCGAAGCCCAAGAAGACGCCCAAGAACCCGCCTAGCGTATTCGGTCCGTAATGCCAGTCGGCGAACAGTTCCTCGGTCCAGGTCACTTGCCTCGCCTGGGGCAGGGCTTTAGAGGCAGGCTCCCGCAACTGGGTGGACCTCCAGGCCTGCACCCGCTGCCAGGGATCCCACACATCCACAATGTGCCCCGGCCCTCTCCGATCAACATGGGTGCAGTCGCGCAGGTCGGTCGTCGGCCTCGGCCACAGAACCCGCTGACGGCCGGCCTGCCCTCGTTCATACAGCATCTTCCGCGAGTCCCACTCGCGCAGGCGCAGCCGAGTAAGCACGAACAGCAGGCGCTGAACCACATCTGGTCCGACGATGTGGTCGGGCTCAAGAAGATGCCAAAGCAGGTCAAGCAGCTCATCATGAATCCAACCCCGCTGATGCAGGCCCACATCAACTCGCACCCCAGCATGCCTCAGAACCATCAGGACCTGCAGTTCGCTGTGGCCAACAACAACTATAACATGAACAGCCCCGCATGGAAGCAACGAGTCAACAAGGCAGCCTTCACCCCCCAATTCAGGCAGCAATTGAAGCAGATCGGGCGAGAGGCGAAGAAGCAGCAACAGATGCCGTCGGGTGTGCAGGAGATGGGGTTGGGTGGACTCATGACCTTCGGCCCCGTTGCTAACTATCTGCAGAAAAGTGTCGCTACGCCGATTGCGAAGCTGGGTACAGGGCTTGGTCCGGGTGTCGCTGACCTCGCTGTACATGGTTACAAGGAAGGTGCACACCTCGGGTACTCAACTGCGAGGGCCATGGGTCTACACCCGGGTGGGGGAGATCCGGGGAGCCAGGGCGCGTACTTCAAGGGCCTGGGTGGAGAGATGCTCCACAGCTACAGGCAGACGTTCACGCACCCACTGTGGGACCTCAAGAACCCAGTCGAGGCAGGCCTGAACATTCTACCCTTCGTTACTGCAGGCGCAGGGGCAGCGTTGAAGGCAGGAGATATCGCAGAGATTGCAGGCCGTGTCGACCTTAGCGCCTCTGAGAAGGCAGCTCAGATCGCTTCGCGGTTGAAGGCGCCTCACGGCTATGAGCGACGCATCAGCGTTGGTATCCCGGACAGGCATTTCGATACCGCAGGCTTCGACTCCCACGGCTTCCACAAGGAAGATTACGTACCGCCTGCACATCTGGGTGGTAACCACTTCCCACGCATGCCTATCTACGCGAATCCGAAGAACCCCGCCGAGTCGATCTTCGGTCCGCCCGGGTTGGGGCACGCAGACATCATGCCAGTCCATGGTCCTCACGGGCATGTGCAGGCATCAGCGATCATTGGCGATGACGGTCAGGTAGCGAAGGTCAACCTCCATGGCAAGGGTGGCGGGTTGACGCCTGAGCAGGAGAAGAACCTCGCTGAGGCGCTCAGGCAGCATGCCAACGACAAGCTTGACGAGGCAGGACGTGAGACGCTGCACACGATCACACCACCGACCGCCAAGAGTTCTATCGGTGCCCTCATGCAGATGGGGATCGACAAGATGACCGAGCGCGCCATGGCTGGTGATCTCCACGGCACGCCGAATATCCGTGCGTTCGGTCGGTACTACAAGCTACCACGCCCGGTGATGAATCGTCTCCAGGCACGCTGGGGCAAGCTCGGTCGCCTTGACCTCGAGATGAACACTCAGATCCAACGCGGGGTCGCTGAGCAGCAGATCCTCAAGGAGTTGCACGATCTTCATGGTGCTCCTCGCCCGCTGACGCAGGCTCAAGCTGAGAGAATGGGCATCTCCCCCGCTGAGGCACAGAAAGAGGCTTACGGCAAGGGTGCAGCGCAGGTGCATGCCGAGGAGTGGCACAATCTCTGGAACGGTGGGATGGGTGCCAACGACCACATCCTCCACAATCTCGATGACTACGTAGCGATCAAGAAGCCGCAGTCACGCGAGGACATCATCAAGAACTTCAAGGCTTACAGTAACAACAAAGCTATCGCTGATCAGTGGCACGGCATGGTACAGGGCGGCAAGAACTGGCAGGATGCAGTTCGTGAGAACCCCGACGACTACAGCTTCATGCCGAAGAAGGCGTTCAACGCCATGCGTCCAGTACCGAGTGAAAAGATGGCTGGCGTCGGTAGTTTCCTACAGCCGATGGACAACGTGACGCAGATCATTCGTTCGGGTAGGTTCATGACCCCAGCATACCTCCAGTGGGCAGTTCAGAATGGGGTCCTCCACCTCTCGCAGGCTGGTGCGTTCGCCTTCCGTAACTTCAACAGGGCTCGACACGAGTTACCGAAGCTGTCACCTGAGGACCGAGCATTCTTCGAGAACTCCGCAGGTTCGGGTCACTATGGTGGTGGTATCACTCGCGCGAGCATGGGCAGTGAGGAGACGAAGCTGGGTTCGGCGGGACTCGAGAAGCTCAAGCCAGTCGCCAAGTACAAGGACTTCGCAGCGAAGGCTGCTCGTATGTGGCACGCTGTGGACGATGCGCCATTCCGCAACGCAAGCCTCGTACACGAGCTAGCGCGATACGGCTACCACAATGCTGAAGACTGGTCGAAGCTCATCAAGAACAACCCACAGCGCTTCCGCATGATCGCGCGGCAGGCACAGCGTGAGGCTATCGACTACAGCGAGATGTCGCCAGCTGAGCGTGCGACGTTCCAGAAGATGTTCACGGCATGGGGCTGGACGAGAGGGGCAACATCATGGGCGGGGCGTTTCCCCTTCCAACACCCGTTCCAGGCCACTGTGGGAGCGCAGGTTGCACGTCATGGTGAGAAGCAGGTCGAGGCTCCGTACGAGAAGGCTGGCGGGATGGTCCCCGAATGGCTGGCAACCTCACTCCCCATCGGTAAGGGTGGTAGAGGTCTGCTCGATACCAACGTGATCAGTCCGTTCTCGACGCCCGGTGAGCTGATGCAGGCGATGGGTGGACTGACGCACGGCCAGACCCAGAATCTCGGTGCCCTCGAGGCACCTACACCCTCCTCGATCACGGAGTGGGCGTTGGGGCGAGACAAGTACGGCAACGCGCTTCGCGGCAACGAGCGCATCAGGACTCCGATCCAGGACCTCATCAATCGCTTCAAGCCGATCAGTGTCTATCACGCCCTTGTGGGTTCTAAGCATGGAGGCGGGACTTTCGAGCAGTCCAGACTCGGGGCGCTGGAGCAGTTCATGGGAGTACCGTACGAGAAGCTCACGAACCTGCCGAAGACTGCCGCACTCGGCATGAAGGACTACGAGCAATCGCTGAGCATGCCCGACGAGATCAACTTCCGCCACGACTACACCATGAAGCAGCTCCCAAGGGAGCTGAAGATCTACGCGAAGAAGAACGGCTCACCGCTCTCAGCCAGCGACAAGGCGATGCTGGTACACGACATAGCCGCCGTCCATGACCGCGACATCTATCAGTACCAGTACGCCCAGAAGTACGGGGCGAGGTCGTTCAAGTCACTACCAGCCTCGGATCGCGCCAAGGCAGGTATTCAGTTCATGGTGGAGCACAAGTTCTTCACCCCAGAGATCGCGCGTGAGGCGAGACAGTACATGTCTCAGGCCAAGAACGAGAAGGAGATGGATACTGCCGCATCGAAGATCTGGGACTACGGCGGACGCACAGGTCCCATCGGCCACGTCTCCACGAGGTGGAAGGACATGCTCAAGAAGATGCAGCCACCCCCGCTCGAGGCAGGTAGGAAGTAATGGCTAACCTCAGCAAGTTCGCACGCAGCATCCAGGAAGCGTCAGCCAGGTACGGCATCCCTGTGGGTTTGCTCGAGCGCCAGATCATGGCAGAGAGTGGGGGCAATCCCGGCGCCGAGTCGCCCATGGGTGCAGTCGGTCTGATGCAACTGATGCCCGAGACAGCAAAGGGTCTAGGCGTCTCCAACCCATACGACCCGCACCAGAGTATCATGGGCGGTGCACGGTACCTCGCCGAGCAGAAGCAGAAGTTCGGCAACTGGCGCGAAGCCCTCGCCGCATACAATGCCGGCCCTGGTGCTGTGGCCAAGTATGGCGGGGTCCCCCCATTCGCTGAGACAAAGGCCTACGTACAGAAGATCCTCGGCGGTTTACCAAGCCCCACAAGCGTGGGGGCTGCTCCCCAGGAATCGCTGCCGGCCCTTACTGCCTCAGCCGGCTTGGGTGATAGCGCCCCCACACACCAGATGGATATGCTTGGTCTAGCGCAGAAATTGATGGGGCCCTCTGACATGCCCGACCCCCCAGGAGTCGAGGAACCAAAGCTCGCGTCTGACTTGGGTGCACTAGACTGGCGACAGTTCCTGCCTGGCGGGCACAAGGGTAACGCAGGCAACTCAGCGCTGCAAGGCATGGGTCAAGTCCCACGCTTCTCTGTGGACCTACAAGGTGGCGGGGGTGTACATGGCATCGTGCAAGCCGCGAAGGGGTATCTTGGCGTCCCGTACAAGTGGGGTGGCACCTCCCGTCAGGGAGGGATGGATTGCTCCGGGTTCCTGCAGAACGTGATGAAGGATGTGGGTGTGAAGATCGGGCGCACGACCTACGAGCAGGTCAAGGAAGGCTCGCCGGTTGATCTGAAGCACCTACAGCCAGGTGACGCCGTGTTCACGGAACCAGGTCACGCGGGTCCCAATCATGTAGGCCTCTACGTAGGGCATGGCATGATCCAGGAGTCTCCGCACACGGGGACAGTGAACTCCTACATTCCCCTCAAGAACTTCCTCGGGGGTGGGTTTGTCGCGGCGCGTCGGTATACGGGACATCTGCCGCGGCCAGGGGCGAAGGGCAAGAAGTAATCCCCACCGCCTTGCGGGGGTGAAGACTGGCCGCCGCTCACCGGCCAGCGCAGCAGACTCTCCGTCCGTCAGCTGCGAGGAGAGGGTGGGGGTGTCAGCCTCATCCCCCACCCTCACACTCGACGACGATCAGCGTGTCGGCATCACTGTAGCACGCAATAGAAGACGCGTACGGATGCAGGTCATGTCGGGTGACACGTTCACGTCACGCTGAACGCGGTTCACGTCACAGCAGCCCACAAATACGAGCTGTGTTCGGCCAGGGACTGTAGCCTCGCGCGATCACCCCGCGCACCCCAGCTACTAATTGTGCCCACACTGGCCAGTGATCTGCCGTGCCCCATCGACGAAGGAAACGCCCTCCGTACGTTCCCTGGAAAGACATATCCATCTGTAGCCCACCCCAGTAAGGTGAGTAAGGGTCAGACCAACTGCCCTCGTAGCGATGGATACATAGAAGGTTATGGACGATGCCGCGATGATGCCTGAGTACTGGGTGGTGCCTATTGCTTGCGCTTGCTATGTCGGGTGTCGCCGCTAAGATCGTAGCGATAGAAGCGACTACGGCTATGCGAGCCAAGCTCTACCTCCCGGTCGATGATCGCCAGAATGCGAGACACCTGCTCGACCGTTGTGAAGACCGCGCCGTATCCCCCAGCGCTCACGATTTCGTCGAGGACCACTAGCTGTTTAGTGGTGGGTGTGTTCCCCGGCATCTTCGCCTCTAGCCCTAAGAACCTGCCTCTATAGCAGACGAGCAGGTCCGGTATGCCAACCTCCTGGAAAGACTCAGCATCCCCCATTATCTTGAACGCTCGAGCGCCCTTCTGCCGCAACATGCGACGAGTGTTGGCTACGAGCTTTCCCTCGGGTTGGCGTGACATGACTATGTAAGTATACCAAAAGTGGGAGGAGACCCCACCGCAAAGGGGTCCCCTCCCTCCCGCGCGCAGCGGAACCTAAACCTTCTTCGTGATGGTGATGTCGTCCATCCCCATCTCTTGTAGCGTGTCGTGAAGCTTCTCGAAGGCGTCGTTGGTCATCCCAGTGTCGTTCTCCGGGTCCTGGTCAGCCTCCGGCACGTCGTAGTGCATGACGATCCTGATCTGCATTACAGCTCCTCCACGTCTACGTCTTCGAGATCTTCATCTTCCTCGTCTTCTTCTTCGTCGTCTTCCTCCTCTTCTTCCTCATCATCATCTTCATCGTCGTCCTCATCCTCGTCCCCATTCTCCTCGAACTTGTCCGCCGGCTGGTAGTCGACGATCTGCGAGCGGATCTTGCCTTCGTACTCGTCGTCTTCCACCGTGATCGTGACGGGCTTGCCGTACACGGCCTCCGGGTCGAAGTTGAGCACCTTGCCCGCGATGTTCTTGCCGGTCGCAGCGTGGATCAGATTGCGCAGATTCCACAGTGCGTCTGGCTTGAGGGACGTGCGGTCGTACAGGGTCTTCCCCTTGTACTTCTTGGGTTCGAGGAGCTGGAAGCGCCAGGAGAAGTATCTGCCTCCAGTGCGTTCCGACTTGCGAAGCTCTGCGTTCACCGGCTTGGCGAGGTAATCGCCCTCCGGTACGTGAGCAGCTCTGCCTCCTGAGCGGATCTCCTTGTCCACTCCACTGAAGTCGATCTTGACTTTCTTGGCCACTACTTTCCTCCTTCGTAGATCGCAGTCAACATGTCCGCGAGGTCTGGCGCGTCGATGTGGTCAGGGAACACACCGTTGCGGTCCTTCGAGATGTAGCGCTCCGAATCGCCTAGGAGCAGCCGGCGCCTGACCTCCTTGCGCGCTTCCTTCGTCTTCTTGTTACGGACTACCACCTCCCTCTTCGTCAGATAACCGATAGTACCGACTGCAGCCTTCAATGTCTTCTCGATAGACGGCGACACCTCGGGCCCGTACAGTATCTCACTGTCGTCATCCTCATCATCCCCCGTCTGCTTGGCGCGTAGCTGGGCGACGAAGATCACGTTCATCGGCAAGTTCCTGTAGTTGATGATCTGCGTTCTCATCAGTTTCCCCACCTTGCCCCACGCTTGCCTCGAGGGCATGTCAGGGTCACGCGACGCGTCTCTGCTCACCTCGTCACCCATCACGAAGTCCATGCAGATGTTCTGCAGGTTCGAGACCGTGTCGATAGCCACCGACTCGAACTCATGGTCCCCCTCCTGTAGGAACCAGTAGATGTCGTTGATCTCAGCCCAGTGGGTACAGGGATAGAACATGGGGTCGATGTCTCGCCTCACGCTATCGTGGCCCTTGTCGTTCACGTCTACGACTAGCACCTTCGGAGCCGATGCAGCGAGTCGTGTCTTACCCACACCTGAGTCACCGTAGAGACAGAAGTTCTGATTCTGCGGTAGCTGGCTCGCGTGCTTGATCTTCTTGCGAACTCGCTCGCTGACCTGGCTACGGTCAGTCCGCGAGGAGGTCCGGCTCCGAGGCATATCTCTCCTCTGCAGTTGTGTAGTCGGCTTTGATGAGCGGGTCTATGTCGAGGCCAGCAAACTCAGCCACACACAGACTGTGGTACTCGCACCCCCAACGGCAGTTATAGAAGTAAGAGCGTGGTGCGTACTTGCTACGACGCTGGATGTCACGCACGGAAACGAGGAACTCAAGCAGTGCCTGTTTGATCTTCTCATCCTCGACAGGTATTCGCTCTCGGCGATACCACAACACGTCCCGATCCTTGAGCTGCAAGAGCTTCTCGCGGTAGTAGGCCTTCGCGTAGTCCTTCCACATCTCACCGTGTAACTCCTTGATCGCCCACAGATAGGTGTAGTAATCGGTGTCCATTCGCTGCCTCGTCGAGAGGACACCCTTCTTCAGGATCTGTGGGATAGCTGGTGGCTTCGTGCGTCCGTAGTCGTAGATGAACCCGCGCAGATCGTAGCCTAGCTTACGACCTGCCCACACGTACATACAGTTCTGTGGGCTCATCATCCTCTCGTCATCGTCGGGGATACTCCTTACCCACTTCGCATCCCTGATCCAGAGTCCCCCGTACTCCATGTCTTCGACCATGAGGTCGAGCCTACCCTTGAAGGGGAAGCCTTTACCGACCTTAGGTAGTGGGTATTGGACGATGAACTCGATGGCGGGCTTACCGTTCTTGAGGGCTGCGACGCTGTATTGCTCTGCCTCGTTCTTCCAGAATCGCAGGTACCCCTTGAACAACCGCCAACATTCGGTCGGGAGGTCACCGTATTCCTCCTTCTCTTCGTCGAACAGTCCGTCGTACTCCTCTGAGAACTGGGCATGTACGTCCTGCCACGGTGTGTACTTGATCTTGAAGCCACTCTCGCGTGCCCACTGTCGATTGTGGGCCTCCTGTAGTGCGTGCAGCCACGTCCCCCTGCGAAGCTGTACCTTCGGTCGCTTCGGCACGAGCTCCATCCCGTCCTCAGCGTAGTCATACCGGAACGCGTACTGCTTCTGGCAACGACGGAACATCTTGATGCGGGACTGATTCATCCCCGGCATCAGAGACCCTTCTTCACGAGACGCTTCACTGTGGTGCGATGCACACGCCAGACTCGGCCGACCTTTAGTGCCTCTATCTTCTCCTCCCGACACCAGCGCGCCACAGTCCTGGGACGCACTCCGACGATACGACCAACCTCGGCGGGCGACATGAGTAGTTTCATGTTACTCATTATACACGATCCCCAATCCCGATGCGTCAGGCGTGCCGGTCCAATGCCTGTCGTAGTCTACGTCAGCTATGATGGGGATGTCGATATCCACCCCGAATGTCTTCTTGAGTGGCAAATTCTCCATGACCTCCTTGATGAGCGGGGCTATTTCTTCGACGGAGTCTTCGCGGACTTGGATGAAGATCGCGTCGTGGAGCGTACCGACAAGGAAAGCAGTTCTCGGGTCAAGCTGAGGCGCGAGCTGTACCATCGAGAAGAGCATAAGATCACTCGCGGTAGCCTGGACGGGGGAATTGATTGCTTGCCGTTCGGCCTCCATACGGACACTGTTATCAGAGGAGAGGATATCTGGTAGATGTCGAATCCTCCCGAGTGGCGAAACGACCCGGTGATAATTGTGCGCCACCCTCCTCTGCCGATCATGCCACGACTCCAAATCGGAAAACATGCTGAAGTACTTCGAGCGCGCGAGCTCCGCTTCGGCCAATGAAACCTCGATCTCGTAGTTCTCGAACGCGTAGCTCTGAAACTTCTTCGGGTACATCCCGTACAGGAAACCGAAGTTCACCGCCTTCGCTCGCTTCCTCTCCTCCTTCGTCACCTGGCTCGCGGATTTCCCAGTAAGAGAGCACGCTGTAACCATGTGCAAGTCCTGCCCCGTAAGGAAGCTCCTCCGCATACGCCGTTCCTTCGCTACGTGGGCAGCGATGCGTAACTCGATCTGGGAGTAGTCCGCCTGTACGAAGCACCACCCCTCCGGAGCACCGATCACACCACGTATAAATGAGTCCCTCGGTACCTGCTGCAGGTCCCCAGACAATCTGCCAGTCACTGTTCCGTACAGCTTGTACGTGGTATGCAGACGAGATCTGGAATCCAGTTTCGTGGACCACGGTAAGAGATAAGTGTTCATCCATTTCAGCTGAAGTGTCCTATATTCGAGAAGGGCCCGTATGGCTGGATGGTCGTGGTAGTGGAGTAGAACCGCCTCCTTCGTCGAAGGGCGCCCCGATGCTGTCGTCTCAAGTGGGGAAAGCCCAAGCCCCTTTCGAGAGAAAAGCCAACGCCCAAGCTGCTGCGTGGAATTGAAGTTGAAATCCTCGCGCCACGATCTGGGTAGATGCTCACGCAACACCTCCTTGCGGTCGTCGATCTCCCCCTGAAGAATCGCCATCCTGTGGAACAGGCGCTTCCGATCAACGTACATGCCCGCAGCCTCGACCTGCTGGATGACATGCGAAGCAGGCATCATCAGCTTGGCGAACAGTCGTGTCAGGCGCGGATGCGCGATCAGCTCCTGCCGGAGCTTCGGGTAGATCTGGTGCGTGTAGCCTACATCATTGCCGTTGTACGACGCGATACGCTTGAGCGGTTCCCTCATTATCTTGTCTGGCTTGAGTTCGACCATCCCCTTGTAGACGTCAGCCCCGAGTACTGACTGGGATAAGAAGCCGAGATTCTTCGGGCGGTTTTCGTCGAGCAGGTGCGCGGCGAGCATGATGTCAAACCGATGCTCTACGTACACCCGAGCTCCTGCCAGTTGTTGGTTATCATGCTTGCCATTCTGAGCAACAAGCTTGAGATCACTTCGTCGCAGTGCAGGTCCGAGATAGCGTAGGACGTCCTGCCATCGACTTCGAAAAGGACTCTCGGGGTGACTGAGGGGGACGACGTACGTGGTCTGACCATCCCAACTGATACCGAGACAAACAATGTCCCATTCGTTTTCCCACGGTCGACCTCGATTCTCCACGTCGTATGAGACAACTGAACCCGCGGGAAGCCGTTCGAGTTGTCGTCGGAGCCACTTGACAGTCTGAATAGATCCGACATATTTACTTCTGACTGGGACAACTTGGAACTCTCCTCGGATCATGCGGGCGAAGCGCTTCACGTCTTCAGCCAGCGTCGTGTATTGTCCCGGGTTGCGGAGGATGTACGCGGGGTGGAACGTCGCCATTACCTGGCGCGGCGACCAAACAGGGTCCTTACAGTCGAGACGCAGGCCTCTCTGCTTCGTAATGCCAGACTTACGAGCCACAGCTTGAAGGGCAGCGTTGCCGAGTAGTAGCACATATCCGGGGTCGACCTTACGAGCCTCACGTTCGAGGTAAATTCTACAAGCCTCGAACTCGACCCGATCCGGACGACGGTTGTCAGGCGGGCGACACTTGACAACATTGGTAACGTAGCATCCATCCCGATCAAGGCCTGCCTCGTTGAGAACCGTATCGAGGACGCTTCCAGCTCGACCGGCAAAAACACGCCCAGTTCTTGCTTCGGCTTCACCCGGTGCCTCTCCAATTATCATCACCTCCGTCTTGCGTGTACCACTACCACCAACGCAGACCCGCTCTGTGGTTTCATGCAGCGAGCAGCGCTCGCAGTCGTGATCCATGTACTTATCCATCGGACTTCTATACGCCATGACCCTCCACGGGTATCGACTGACCCGCATCGACCTCGACTACCTCAAGCTTGTCGCCGCAGATGTCAGCTGCCTGCCTGGCGAACGTGTCCACAGCTGTGTTGACCGTCGCTAGCCAACGATTCACTACCTCCTCGTCCTCAGAGTCGACGATCACACAGAACCAAGCGACACGTCTCAAGGCAACTGCACCGCCCCGATGTTCGCCATGCGTAGTATCTCGAGGCCTGACGGATCACGGTACTCTTCCTGGTAGTAAACGCGTCGGATTCCTGCAGCGATCAGAAGCTTCGAGCATGTGTCACATGGGGAAACTGTCACGAACAGGGTGCTCATGTCTGTAGAGATTCCCTGTTTCGCCGCGAAAGACAATGCGTTCGCTTCTGCATGAGTCGCGTTGCGACACCCGTGCTCCTCAAGCATCAGGCGTGCCATGTCTGCTGCCTCTTCAGGGTCCATGGCTTCGCGGTACTGAGGTATCATCACCCAGCCGTGTTCGTTGTCCTCGCAGTGAGGTAGCCCAGGAGGCGCACCGTTGTAGCCCCAGCTGATGCACCTACCGTCGCGGATGATGACTGCACCGACACCCTTCCTCGGGCACGTTCCCAACCGTGACAACAGCACCGCCATCTGCATGAACACGAGGGTCTTCGCCTGATCCCTCGCTACCGAACGTAGACTCATCTCACTCACGAAGATCTCCCTTGTGTGCGTGGAAACTGTACGCGTTGAAGTTCAGGTAGCCCATCTCGATCATGGGCCAGTTGAGCCGGCCGAGCACGTACTGCCCAAGACGCACAGCCATGTATATGTCATCACGGAAGTGTCGGATGGCGTCACAACTCCTGATGGGGTACCACATCTGAAGCCTGTTGTTCCGAACCAGGAAGTGGTAGTGTAGCGTACAGGGGATGCGGCCACCATGCTTTGCGCCTGTATCCTCCGGGAAGAAGATGGGGAATGTGGCTTGACGCGAGAGTGGGTTCTGAGCGAGGTGGCTAATCACGTCGTTGAGGTCCCCATACGCATAGCGATAGCCGATGGGTACACCCTCAGGCTGACGCTTCGTAGGCCAGAATCGCTCCTGGTAAGTGTGCGTGAAGATCCCGCCTGGCATCGAAGCCTCATCTTGCCCGTGCCACCAAGGCCAGTTCATGTACTCGAAGCCGGGGTTCGTGGGCTCACCCCCGATTCGTTCTTGGAAGTGATCCTCCGCCCACGGGAGGTTCGGTTGAATCATGTCCTGCGCTTCCTCGATTGACTCAGGCATCTGCGCTGTCCACTGCAGATTGATGATCTCCTTTGTCACGAGGTCGGGCTTACCCTCTGTGGGATAGCCCTGCCATCGACCCACATCTATGTCGATGCCCTCGTCCATGAGGTACTCGACCGAGTCTTGGATGGCGTCGGCGATGTACTGGTAGACGTTCACTTGGCGTACAGAGGCTTCCATGTCAGGTCCGCCACCGTGACCGTAGGTAAGTACTCTTCAGCTTGGTACTCACGATACCTCCTCATCACGCGCTTCAGGGGCCCGTACTTATTGTCGTGGATCCCTGCCTCATGGTACTCGCAGATCTTGTCGTACCACTTGCCCACTAGGTTGATCGTCGGGTACTGCTTCCTCAGTGCTGGTAGTTCGAGGTCTTCGATGTATGCAGTCTTGAACAGCATCGGCAGCGACTTGAACCCGTGGAACTGCAGGGCGTCTACGTGCCAGCGAAACGCGAACTCCTCAGGCTTCACCCCGATGCGCTTGCCGATAGTGCGAGCGAGCACATGGGCGAGGGCGAGATCAAGGCCACCAATGTAGGCGATGTAGGACACGCGGGAGTGAAGGATGAGGGTGGGTTGATCCTTGCGTGCATCTCCACGATACGTCCATCCAAGCATGCAGTTGCCCCACCGATGGCGTTTGCTGTACCGCTCCACGTTTCGTGAGAACATCGACGTGCAAGCACCCTTCGCACCCTGCCCCGACGCCAGCTCCTCGCACTTGGTGACGAAGCGAAGCAGTTCTTCCTTCTCCACATAGTCACGCACCAACCTTGTCCAGCGTTGCTTGTTCAACCACAGATCCCGTCCCATGTCCAGGTCGAACGCCATGCTCTGGCACGAGAGGACGTTGTCGTAGCTGATGATGTCTGCGCTACCGACACAGTCGACGAGGCCATTGTCGATAGTGCCCCGCCACATGCGCCAGATCGACCCGCGCCACAGATCAGACAGGTCGGTGTACTCCTTACGAATCATGCTTGAGCCTCGTGATGTGCCCCTTCATACCTCGTGGAACCTTGCCGTTCGATGTAGGCTTGATACCCTCGAGCGCCCAGTCTGCTGCCTGACATGCGGTCACGCCCGCAGGCCTTTCGATGATGACTTGTCCGATCTTCGTTGGATCCCTGTCGTCCTTCACTCTGACACTCCATCCGTCGGATACATAACCCAGTCCCTCCGCCGGACTGTGTCCCATGCCTCGAGGATCGCCTCCATCAGATCGAAGCCCTCGAGGTCAGCCAACCCGCACATGAAGATCACGAGGTCAGCGCACGCATCGCGGATCTCACCGTCGTGGTCAACGCCCTCGCCGCGAATGCCTTGCTCACGCTTGAGTAGATGGTGCGCGAGCTCGCCCATCTCCTCGACCATGCCCAGCATGACCTGCTCACGCGTTTGCTGTGGGAAGTTGTGCTCGAGCCAGCGTCGATGCTCGATCTGGAGGATTCTCAGACTGCCACTTCTAAGTGGTCTACCAATCTGTCCCACGCGTCCTCCTCGGTGTAGTCGTACTTGACCACGTTCTCGAACAGCGACTGCGCCCACGTGGCGTAGCATGCCCAGTAGGCATTGTTGACCTTGAGCAACTGCTCGACGGGAACGCCCAGCAGGCGGTCGCGGTCACTGGCCATGACGTTCCTCAGCTGCACCTCCCACGGGGGCAGACAGAAGATCATCATCGGCTCGATGTTCCACAGTTTCATGATCCCCTGGGCAAGATGCTCAGGCGGTATCATCAGCTCGCGCGATGGAACTGCCTGCTGGTAGATCGGATCGCTGATGTAGAAGCACCTGTCATACACCGTGTGGGCCAGGTCAGTGGACTTCAACGCCAGCTGATCGTCCCACCACTCAGCAAGCCCGTCGTTAGGTCCGTGCGTCGAGGTCAGAAGCTCAGCTGGCGGACGACGATACTCGAGACCGTAGTGCTCCTCGAGGTTGTGGGCCAGGTGCGTTTTGCCACCACCGTCGGGGCCTTCAATGATAAGGCAGCTATCCACGGGGGCGTTCCATCTGCTCGTGCTTCGTCGAGGACTGAGGCTCATCACCCTCATAGAACTCGACCTCCTTCGTCAGTATGATTGTCCCTGTCTTCACCTGGATCGCTGCGAACGGCTCACCGACTGAACCACCCTCGTGATTGAACGCCTCGAGCGGTAGTCCCTTGACTAACCATCGCGCTGACACCCCGTACTCACCTCCTTGTCAGTTTGCATACATACATGTTATCACGAATAGAGGAACCGACGCTTGTCCCTGAACAATTCACCGTGCCAGTCCTCCTTCTTGCGTAGCCCCATCAGTACGCGTCGGTCTACGGATCGTCGGGCGATGATCGCAGAAACACGGACTGGTCGTCGTTGGTTAGGACCGCGTAATCGGTTGAGGACTTGCCAGAACTGTACCCAACCGTCCGGTAGTGTGAGGAAGACCACTTCGGCAGCGCGTACCAGCTCGATGGATAGGGCACCCGACTGATGTTGCATGACCAGTGCCTGTGGCGAACGGCGACTCGACTGAAACGTGTGTAGTATGTGAGGCCGATCTCTCCTCCGGGTACGTCCATCGAGTACCTGAACGTGAAAACCGGCTCGTGCCAGAACGTCCCTGGCGGAATCAACCTCGGCAGTGAAACGACAGCTAACGACCACCGACTCGTCTTGGTGCACGAGATTCTCAGCATACGCTCGGAGGGCCAGAACCTTAGCGTCATGGATCTGACCCCCGTCTGTGACGAACCCGGCCGTAAGCTGAAGTAGACGCAGCCGCAGAACACCTTGATTGGCAGCATCCAACACACCAGCATCAGTTTGGACGATGAACTCTTCAGCCAACTCGTCATACTGGTCCCTCACCCTCTGTGGTAGTGTCACTGGGAGGACCTGCCAGAACAGCTTGCCCTCGAGGCCAGCCTGCCGTGCTGTGCAGGTAATTGAGTTCTGTCTGATGATCCTCTTTAGTCGCTTGAGGTTTCGGTATCGAAGTATAACCCACTTACGTCTACCGGTCCCCCGCTCGACATAGTCGTCGTCAAAGTCACCGGCGTTCGTGCCAAGTAGGCTGTCATCCATGATACGGAACTGAGCAAACAGGTCCCGCCAGCCCTTCGGATTCGGTGTGCCTGTGAGTTCAAGTACGTACGGACGGCCTCCGTCGTTCCTGCGATTACGAAGGCGACGCACAAGCCGCCAGGCGTCCTGAGCAGCACGGCCACCTGGACGTTTGTACTCGTGGGATTCGTCGATGACGACAGCATCTGGGTTCCACCTCTCAATGGTGCGCTGCTTAGGTCGGTGGAGGTTTACGTGGGGGCGGGTCGCGCGGAACGTTTCCTCGCGGGAGCAGAGGAAGAATTGAACATGTGGACCACGCCCCCTGGGCGGGTAGGTGTACTCGAAGTCCTCGACCTGATACGAGTACCCTGCGTGTTTGCGTAGCTGCTGCATCCAGACGTCGAGGGCAATCGAGGGCGCGAAGACAGCGACGCGCTGAACTTCCCCCTTCAATGCGAGCACGCCCACCCAGTCGATAGCTACCTTCGTCTTGCCAAGTCGCGGCTCAAACCACACAGCGAGGTTACGTTTCCTCACTGCTTTGATGACCGCCTTGCTCTGATGCTTGAACGGCTTGGTCTTGGGATGGTACTTCACCTATGCCCACCCAACCAGAAGCCGAGCAGGAAGATCAGGACCGTAGCTACAGTGCCTGCGAGGACGAGCTGGTGTACATGACTCACGGCATGCCAGCTGCGGCACGCGCGTCCATGTCAGCACGGAGACGCGCAGCTCGGTAGTCCTGCAACCCCGAGTTGATGCCGTCGATCACCTCCGACCACAGGTGGCTGTTGTTGTTCTGCATGGCCAGGATGCAGCCACGAAGAAAGATCTCTGCTTCCTCCGAATCGTGGAACTCGAAGCGAAGCGCGAAGGGCTTGAAACGAGGCGGGGCCTTCTTCTCCTCGCCGTTGACCTTTGCCATCATCTCCTCCTTCTCTTAGCACGACGCGTGCCTTTCCTGAACTTTCTTACCTCCCAGGGTTGGTTCGACCTGCGGAACGTCGACTCCCTGTTAGTACAGCTGCAGTACGAGCACTCGAGCAGTCTGAGTTTGCGGTCTGCCCATATGTACCGCGCCTTCTCATCGGACCATTTCTTGACCATCGCGTAGAACTCCTGCGGTGGCTGTACTGACCTGAACCTGCGGGGCTGCATACACAGCGGACACCAATACCACGTCCTGCCCTGCGCGTCCTTGTGCGGCAGCTTCCCTCTATATTTGGGTACGATGTAGTAGGGCCTAGTCCTCGAGACGAGAGCAGCGTGCGGATCTACACGTACAGCCTTCGTTGCGATGAACTCCATCGCTACCCATGGTGACATGAAGTACTTCTTCAACCGCTGACCAGTTCGCGGACTGATCCACGTCACGTACCACGCGAGACGGTTGGACATCTGGTTGTTGGACAACGGCAGTTCGACGCAGGCCAATACCGTTGGCGGTACGCGCCATTCCCGGTTGCCTGATCGGTAAACACCGTTATCGAGGAGTGAGCGTCCACGTCGATGGCGCTGTTGGAACCAAGCATACACCTTCTCGGTCCCGTAGCGCCCCTGCAGTAAGTTACCGCTCACCCCCTCGCCGTAGAGATCGCTGAGTCGGCGGACGTGTTTGCGTAGCTTTCGTGAGCTTGTCCTAGTCTTCTTACTCACGGTCATACGCCTCACCGAACTCGATGAACTCCTGCGTCTCACGCTCGAGGTAGTCAACCACCGCCTCTACCTTGTCGCTCAGATTCTCCTTGACCTCGTCAGGAGCATCCGACTGATGCACCGCAGCTTCGACGATACCCGCCGTCACTGCTAACTCGGAACTTGCCCTTGCGATGTCTCTGAAGTCTGGCAAACGACCTCCTCGTTCGGGGTTTGACATAGCCTCAGTTGTCAAGGATCAGGTGCGGGGGAGACACACAGGGTTAGGGGCGTCTCCCCCGCGCGGCCCTGCAAGCGTGACGCAGTGATGCAGCACCATCACGCGCGTCACACGTCGATTATACACGATCCCAACACGGCCTGCAAATGGCTGATTTTCCAGTCCACGCCAATCATGTATCATGTGTGTGTCGATCAATCCTGAAAGGAGCGTGGGCGTGGACATTGATGCGATGGAGTCCGAGGATTTTCTCGACGTGGTATGGGGTGAGCGTGGGGGCTGGGTCGATCTGCCCGCCAAGGTCGGTGCGTATTGGGTGCCATATTACCTGCAATGGCCCGCGGACACGGAGGTAACCCGCCGCATCGACTCCTGCCTACGCGACGGTGAGTCTGTTTACTTCAGTGTAGCCAAGTTCAAGAGACGGGGTAGGGATTATGAGGACATGCAAGCTACTCATTGGCTTTGGGCTGACCTGGACGAGATTCATCCCACAGAGGCTGCAGATCTGGGCCTCATGCCGACGATGGCGTGGGAATCTTCGCCCGGTAGGTATCAGGCTCTGTGGAGGTTGCACAAACGCCTACGCCCGGAGATACAGGAGCGCATCAATCAGGCACTATCCTATCATCTTGGAGCCGACCAAGGTGGATGGGACAGAACTCAGGTCCTACGACTTCCTGGGACTAGGAATTTCAAGTACGCTGATGGCCCGGCCGTGCAGCTTCTATGGTATGAGGAAGAACTTTCCTACTCGGCCAAGAGCATATGGGATGTGGTCAAGTCTAGCGCACCGCCTGCTGAACGCGTATTCTCTGCAGTCCCTGTGGTACGAGGGGACATGCCAGCCAAGGCGCGCGCTTTGCTTCGGGTGGGAGCTGACCAGGTCGTTGAGGGAGAGCGCTCGGCCAGACTGTGGGAGCTGGAATGCTTACTTGCCGAGGCAGGCTGGGGCGAGGACGACATCTATGCAGTGGTGGAGGCAAGCGCATGGAACAAATGGGCTCGGGTCAGAACGGGCGAGCGGCGGCTTCGTCGGGAGATAGCGAAGGCGATTCGGCATGTGCGCGCTAAGGCCACTCCCCTCGGGGAGGGCGAGGAAGCTGAGGAGGAGAAGCCCATCGAACGACTGCCATGGGTGAGGTACTCGACGTTCATGGCGGTTGATCTGCCCGACCCCAAGTGGCTGATCGAAGACATATGGACTGCGGCATCGCACGGCATCGTAGGCGGTGAGCCGAAGACCTCGAAGAGCGGCCTCGCATTGGACATGGCAATCTCGGTTGCGTCGGGCAAGCCGTTCCTCGGGCAGTATCCCGTACACACACCGGGGCCTGTCCTCGTGGTGCAGGAGGAGAACGCTCCGTGGATGGTGCAGGACCGCATGCGTAAGCTCGCACGTCTACACAAGCTGATCGGGGACAAGGAGTTCGTGGAGGAACGCGCGGAAGTCGGTTCGCTGGGCAAGAAGACTGTGGAGATCGAGTTCCCAGCGGACATACCCCTGCGGCTGTTGAACAACTACGGCATCGACCTCACAGACGAGGAGGACCGTGAGATGCTCGAGGCCGAGATTACCAACGTGCGACCAGTGCTCGTCATCCTCGACCCGCTGTACCTCATCTTCGGCGGCGTCGATGTTGACCGGGCTAACCTGCTGTACCCATATCTGAAGTGGCTGCTGTACTTACGGAACGAGTACAACACCGCCATCGCTGTAGTCCACCACTTCTCGAAGGCACCACAGGGTAATAACACGGGCCGACGCCGCTCGGGTCAGCGACTGAGTGGGTCTCATACGCTGCATGGATGGGTCGACTCGGCTATCTACTGCGGGCAGATCGAGGATGATCGGGCGGGATATGTGGGCGTGCGTGTCGAGCCTGAGTTCAGGTCGATGGCGCCTCGCCGTCCGATGGACGTGCGCCTCTGGTGGGGCTCGCCTGGTGATCTGGCGATGAAGGCTGAGATCTCGCGGTTCGACCTCACTGGGCAGATCATCGAGCTCGTGCGCGAGCAGCCGGGGATCACGGTGAATCGCGTAGCGGAGATCACTGAGGCTTCGCGTCGTACTGTCCTCGGGCGGGCGCGCGACTCGGCACTGATCGAGATGGCAGGTGGGCGCCGCGGGCGTGGCCACTCGTGGCAACTCTTCCTGTCGGAGAACGGCAGCGATGGCTAAGTCTCATCACCCCAAGAAGGGGGATCTGTACACCATCATCGGTCCTGAGATAAGAGACCTACTCGAGCGTATGCGCGCGCGCCATGAAAGTTGGAGGCAGGTATCTTACCTATCGCATACCCGCCTCAAAGTGCTACGTCGCTGGCGTCGTGACGATGGCCCCAGTGCTATCTCCATGACCAAGCTTGACGAGTTGATTACGACCACAGAGGTGGGTGATCTCCGCGATTACACGTGGTATACGGCTGATGAACTGGTAGCAATGGGCGTTTGGGATGCGCCTTACCCACCTATACATGGCAAACAGGGTCGTCGTGATGCCTAAAATCCCGGTCCTCGTGAAAAATCCTCTCTGCCCCGATAGATACAAATGCGTATCTATGTACCCTATAAGGGTACGATACGCATGATTATCGTCCAACATCCGATATGTGGAGGTGTAATGTACCGCACTAAGAAGACAGGTTACGCAGTGAGCACGCTACGGTTGAAGGTGTTGGCGATGAGGAAAGAGGTCGTAGCGATGGGCGAGGATGGGCGCCTTGACCCTGACAGGGCTGAGGATATCCGTTATCACCTGTCCAAGTGCATGAGTGCCATCGACGAGTACCATTACGATGAAGACGCCGGTCCGCAAACGTAAGCTCGCGGATGAGGAGATTGACAGGTTCTACTCACACCTGCACAATACTCCCGGGTACAAGGAACTGATTCGCCAACGTATCAGCGAGGAGCAGAAGCGCCGACGTAAGATCGAGTTCCGATTCGCCACTCGCGAGCGCGCCTTGTGGAAGCGTTATCACCCCGATGAGCCGTATCCAGGCTCGCGCCTCGATCAACTCAGGGCTGGGGAAGATGTAGACAAACTGGGAAGAGAGGTTGAAGGCTGTGGATAATTTCATGGCGAGGCCCACCGATGTGCTCGTCAGCTTTATGGCCCACCGACGTGAGATGCCTGAGAACATGATTAGAGAGATGCTCCCGCTGGGGCGCTTGTCTATGGCCCTCGAGATCATCACGGTGATGAGGTTGCTGGAGGAGCACCAACTGATGGCCGAGCATGAGGCTATGGTCGCGTGCCTGCAAACCCTCCTGGTCGACCAAGACTATGGCGAGCTGGCACATGAGTGGTATGAGCACCTCGCAGAGTGGCGTCGCATCAAGCTTGTCCCCGGCGAGAGCGGCTCCGAACCCGACGCCTCGATCGCGGCCCCCGACGTTCAGCCTTCTGAGCACGCAGTTCCGCCAGATGCTCCTCCTCCGCTCGATAGTACCGACGCTCTGCCCGGTAGCGATCAAACGACGGACCTTCCATCAGGCGAGTGATCGGTATAGCCTTGCGCAGCAGCTTGATCCACGCACCGCGCTTGACATGGATCTCTGTGGCATAGTGCAACCCGGGCTGGTAACTACGTACCGTGATGTAGCCCTCGTAAAACAGGATCTGGATCGTACCTTTACCGTTAGGTAAAGACACGGTGTACGGATGATCGTGCTGTCGTGTATAGTTGCTAAGCTTGCCCATTTGTCCTCGATTCGCGTGTGTTCATGCGTCCCAACATCGTTCCACAGGCGTACCAGGGGCGTCCTTGGTTTGATGCCACATGACGTGCGTATGACACATCGAACGCGTAGTCGTCGAACCCTGGCATCCCTTGGTCACGCAGATAAATGGCGAGCCCACAGAGAAGGGCGGGCCAGTCGTGCACCCGCCCCATCTGCCGGCAGTGAGGACTACTTCTTCGCCCGTGAGCGAGCGGGCTTCTTGGCGGGAGCCTTCTTCGCGGCACGCTTCTTCGGTGCCGGCTCCTCCTCCTCATCCTCGTCTTCGTCCTCATCCTCGTCTTCGAGTTCGTCCTCGTCCTCGTCGACCTCAGCTGCCTTCTTCTTGCCCTTCTTCTTCTTCGTGTTGCGGGACTTGAGCTCCTCGAGCCTCTCGTCACGCGCTGCCTTGAGAGCCTCCTGCGCGTCCTCGAGGTCGTCGAATCCGAGCTCTTCGAGCGCGTCGTCCACGCTCTCCCACTCGTACCGGTTGTTCTCGTTCTTCTCCACGCCCTTGGAACGGAGCATGACGCGGAGGTTGCGGCCGTCAGTCCCCAGTGCCTCAGCCAGTTCCGATGACCCGATGGTCCCGGATACTGCCTTCTTCTTCTTCGCGGCCGCCTTCTTCTTCGACTTCGCCTTCGGCTTCGGAGCTTCTTCGTCCTCGCCGTCGTCGTCGTCTTCCTCGACGTCCTCGTCATCGACGTCTGCCTCGTCGTCGAGGTCTTCCAGGTCGAGTTCCTCGTCGTCCTCGAGCTCGTCGTCGAGTTCCTCGACCTCTGCCTTGCTGCGCTTACGGGGCATATGCCCTCCTTACCTGCCCTGATTATATGTGGCGTGAGCGGGGCAGTAACACATCACGTAGTACTATTATACATGATCCAGCTGCCCCTGTCAAACGGCCATACGGTTGAACGTAAGAGAGGGCGTGGATGCGAATCGCCTAACACCCACGCCCTCGATGCTACTTGCTCAGCGGAAGCGCACGGAGCTTCTCGGTCTTGATGACCTGCTTCACGAGCAACCGACCATCCTCGCCGTTGGAGATGTCGACCTCCTCAGCGTTCGTGTTAGCCACTGTGGTCGCAAGCTGCTGAACCTGCTTAGCTGTTAGCCTCACATTGTTGCCATTACCATTCGCCATTTACCTCACCTCCTTCGTAGTCTAAGGATGCGCTTGTACCCCATACGCTTCGCCCATCGCTTGGCATATTTGTCGGCTTTGACGACGGTTGGGGCGTAGAAGACGTGGACCTCATTGTCGATAGGGGTCCTGTACCGGTATGGTCTGAGCTTACCTCGTTGCATATCCGTAGTAGGTCGAGGGCATGTGCATAACCCTTCGCCGGCGTCCATGTGGGGTCGAGCATCTCATCAGACATCCGGGAACCGTGCGTCAATGAAGTCCGTGACGTTGCCACAGATCATGGCACATCGGTTCAGGGTAATGAGGATCTCGTTCACGGCTGCGTCGACCATCGCTTGATCCTCGGGGGTGATGATTTCGCCGAACCAATCACGCCCATCCGGGGTGCTGCTCGTTGCCATTGCCCTCGACCCTCCCTTCCTTGTCGACTAGGGAGTTGTGCACCCAGATGGTTTGCGGCCTGTGACACGCGGGCGCGTTGTGATACCGCATGGGATCCTCACCTTCGTATATGAGGCCCCATGCTTCACCTCCGTTGAACATGTTGCTGTAGGCTACGATCTTGACCACCAGCGGGTCGTAACCGTCCTCGTCGTTACCGTAGAGACCGTTGCCTGCGATGATCTCATCGACGATGGCTTTGCTCGTTACAGTTGCCACGTGCTGTCGTCACTCCCTTCAGTTTGGGTTGGGGTCGTCGGTTGAGGGAGACCCGTTCGGATCTACGATCTCCCTCAACAGGTAGATGACACGTTGGACCTGTGCGATGTCATCAAGGAGTCGCGCGAGGTTCTGACGGTCGATCTCCTCGCGCCACTCGGTTTGCTCCTCGCACATTTCGGACAGCTGCTCGATCAGCTCGTCAAGCACTGCGTATGCGTCCTGGCAGTCCTCAGCGAGTGTCGACTCAGCCCCACGATCCATGTCGTCCTCGATCACGCAGCGCTCCTCCTTCTCTTGCGGTTCGCGCGCAACCACACGCGGAACCTGTTCGATTCGATTGACCACACCGGCCCCATTCGCAGCCGGAACGTCGGCTTCGGCATCTGACCCCTTGCAAGCCAGTTCGACACAGCCTGCTGGGTCACACCACACGCCTCAGCGATTTCGGCAGTGCCGTAGAACCCCTTCGCCTTACCGTTGCTGATTCCCTGTTTCGCCATCATTAGTCACCTCCCTTCCATGCGTTGTCATCATGTGAACATCGTACATGATCCTGTGACCGTTGTCAACTATCCGAAATCTCCATGGTCACGATCATAGAGCTTGCACGCGAGGGACCAGATTCGCCCTGTTGCCTCGACCCCGTGCTTGCCCAGCAGCTCGTTGTAGTAATCGACGGGATCCGCATCGAACCGTTCAGTTGCTGCGACCTCGTGCGCGATCTCTACCTCCTGTGCGCTTGGCAGCCCGTATGGGGCGTCGCCTCGCGGTGACATGGATGTCATGCACCACCCTCCTGTGGTCGGAATGCCTGGTGTAGCTCGTCTCGTAGGTTGCCCTTGACCGTGTCGTACATGTCGCCCATCGCTGCTGCACCCGCGTCCCAACCCGCGACGTACATGGCGAGGTTCGTTGGCGTGTATACCCCTTCCGCGATGGCAATGTCGGGGTTGTGGATCTCGCAATCGGGATCCGTGCAGTTGTTGATGAGGGCGTGTTGCAGGTTCTGTTCCTCAACGGAGCTGAACGCTGAGTCCTTCGCCCAATCGTACGGAGCTGTCATTTGATTAGTCCCATCTCTCGCCTTACCTCGATCTCGATCTCATCCCTCGTGTGTGGTCGGAATGACATCAAGGTCCCTATCGTCTCGACCCAATCGCCGAGATCCTCAGCCCCCTCCATTCGGGGGTCGTTCTGGAGGTCGTCGATGAGCGCGATGATCTCCATGCTGTTGCGGACGTATTTGCGATGCCAGCCCAAATCAGGGGGAGCCATGCTCTCGTCACGATCTGCCATTGATCCTCCTTCCGATTGCGTGGTACATTCCGCGACGACGGTAGATGATACCGTATCGGAACGTCGCAAGTCCGAGACGGAACGGGCGTATGTGGAGTTTGACGATCATGTGAACATCGTACATCATCCCGTGACCGTTGTCAACTATCACATTCCCGTGGGTTCTAAGTCGGACGGCCATGGACCTGAATGAGCGGATACGCATGGTTTGCAGTACGGCACGTGTGCGGCCTAGTTGTCGGATGGTTCGAAGTCGATGCCAGGGATGTTGAGGAACTTGCCCTCGCGGATGATGAATTGGCGTTGCGTATCGAATCCCTGCACCATGTCGCGGATTGCGTTGGTTCCGTTCACGGTGTCAATGTCGATCCACGCGAGGATTTCGTGGGATCCCCCTTCGTCCCCGTCGGAGATGACGCATTGGAGCAGGTAACAGTCCCACAACATCGGGGTCAGCGCGATGAATTCCGCGTGGCCGTGGAGGTTGCGTTCGGGGTCGTACACGGTAAACATGTGGACGGAGTAACGGAAGTCGTCGCCCTCGGCCTCGGCCCATAGGTTCAGCCATTGGACATACAGGTCGACGGCAGCGATCATGTAGTTGGCGGGGTTCATTGGCGGGTTAGGCATTGTCGGTCCACTCCTTGAGTTGGTTGCGGATTGCGTTGTGTAGGGTCTCGTCCTCAAGTACGGCATCACGTTCGGATCCTGCGTTGGTTATGTCGGCGACGACGCAAGCGATGACGAGGTGGATGGCGTCGGTGAGTTCGTTGAGGCGGTCCGGATTGAGGAAATACAGGCCAGGCGATTCGGGGATTGGTACACGAATGTCGTTGGAGCATCCTTCGAGGATGATGGCGGATGCGTTCGAGTGCATGTTATGCCTCCTTCGATTCGTCGAGCAGCTCCTTCAGCCGCATGAGGTTTTCGTCGAGGAAGTCGGCCTCCCATTCGGAAGGCGGTCCTTCGAGTGCGATGGCAGAGTCGATCACACGGACGAACGTGGCGAACGTGTAATCCGGGTGGTGCCCGATTGCGATGAGATCCTGCGCCATCACGTACAGCATGTCGAAGGCGCCGGGCCAGTAGTCGAACGTGTCGTCGTCAGCCCCACGAGGGCCTCCCATCAGTTGCGATGCGAGATCCTCATAGACCTGGTTGATTTGTTGCGGGTTCCCTCGCACAAGCATCAGCCGTGCGTGGTCGTCGTAATAACCGTTGTAACGCGATGACAGATCCTTGAAGACCATGGACGTCGTCATCGTAAGGTTCACATCGGTCACGTTCAATGCCTGCATCACCTGATCGACCTCGTACGGATCGTAGATGCAGCGAGCGACTCCCTGGAGTGGATATTCCCCGTGGTAGTCGCATACGAGGAGCGAGGCGTAGCCGTATTCGGTGTTGTGTTCGAGGATCATGGTACCGTCCTTTCGTTGTGTGGTTATGCGTGAGGCCCCCGCGTAATGAGGCCCCACGCATCGTTCAGGCGTTGTCGCGAGTTCGGATGAGTTCCTCAATCGCGATGAGGTTCTGGTGTTCGGCCTCCGACATTTTTCCATCGTTGTCGAGGGCATGTGCCAGGACGACCTTCATCAGGTCAATCGCGGTTCCGTACGGGTCGACCATCATGTCGTCCTCAAACAGGATCCGTGATTCGTTCATGGTACCGTCCTTTCGATCATCGGGCGCGTGGTCGGTTGTCAAGGATCACATTCGTTCATAACAATCATACACAATGGAGGATCCCCTGTCAACCGTCCGTGTCCTGCTATGTGATTGATGTTACGAGGTAAACGCGCACGACCCGTGGCTCTGGCATGGATCTACCAGTCGGGCGGGACCTGGCCCAATCGTACAATGTCCATATGGCAACGAAGCGTAGAGCACCTCGAGGGTTTCGCAAGGGTCCAAACTCAGTGGCCCTGGCCAAAAATCCGACCAAATCAGAGCTAGCCAGAGCGGTTCCGGACCATATCGAGCCCTCTGTGGACCCAAACCAGCCGTTCGCGGTCAAAATGGAGTGGGATGACGTCCGTGAAGCAGCCGCGCGTCTATATGGCCGTGGCTATAGGAGAACCCAGATAGCGCGAGCTCTCCTGGACCACTTATATCCGTCCAATGGCATGGCACGGACCGACGAACAGCGCCTGAGCACGGCATGTCACAAGTTGCGGAGGTGGGAGTACAGCCAAGAGTTCCGAGATCTCGTGTATAAGTACGCGGTTGTGGACCTGGACATGGACACTCCCGCGATCCTCGTGGGTCTGAGCAAACGCGCCAAGCGAGGCCGCGTAGATGCGGCGCGTCTCGCACTCGAATTGACTGGCCGTCACTCCAAGGATTCGGACACGGCGCCGGTGAACGTGACCGTGAACCTCGCCAACGTGGCTAGGCCAGAGTGAGGTCGAGCTTTATGGCCGCGGGCACTAGTACAGGCCCTACTGTGGGTTCTCAGTCAGTGGGCTCGATGGCCACCACACCAACTAAAATGAGAGGCCCCGCCGCAGCAGGGCCCCTCATTTGGTTACGCCTTCGCGGAACCGGCCTTGTTCTTGGCGAACACCTTGCGGGCCTCGGCGCAAACCTTCGCCGGGATCACCCAGGACGTGTTCTTGGCCTCAGCCGTGCGGGTGTGCTCCTTGCGGAGCCAGTTGCGAAGGACCTTCGCGTCGATGCCCAGCTCAGCGGCCAACTCCTTCGGAGTCATGGTCTTGGACGTGGATGCCATGTTTTTCACCTCCTTCGCGCGTGTGGTGTTGTGATTCATATACACAGTTTACATCACGTGGTAGCCGCAGTCAATAGGGTCCACAGCAATTTACAAACCCTTTACAAACCGCAGTTGGCGCTGGACCGTGGGTTCCAAGCCAGTCGGCCGGGAGGCCGCACTAGTACAGGCCGTTCGGTGGGTTCTAAGCCAGAGGGCCACTCCGCCACCGCGCCCACTCCAAACCCGCGCGAGGCGGGCATGGAGCGTGTCGGATCGAGGTCAGTCGTCGGACACAAACAGGAACGGTGCAAGGCGACGGAGCATGGAGCAGATGCGGTCGGCAGATGTGGTGATCGCATAGCACACGGCGTTGGCGATCAGCACGGATATGGCGATGAGTACGAGCGCGTCGATCATGTTGCCCTTTCGTCGTGTTGTCGTGTGTGTCGCACACGTTATGTGTACGACACACACGATGCAAGCGCGTTACGCGTCGCGCTTCGCAAACGCCTTACGTGCAGCGTTGCACGTTTTCGCGTCAAGCGCCCACGACGTGTTTTTCACGTTCACAGGGCGCGTGTGATGCTTGCGAAGCCACCCGCGCAGCGTCTTCGGCGAGATGTTCAGCTCGCCAGCCAGCTCGGTCGGTGTCATCACCTTTGCCATGTCGTCACCCCCTTTCGTGTGTTCGTTGTTCACGATGTGATTATTGCACACAACGACGCGCCATTGTGTAATGATTGTGTAAATCAAACACACGATGTGTCAATCATTCACAACCGAAATGATTTGACGTTTCAATCGTTCACGTCGCAATCGTTGAATGTTTCAATGATTCACACGTTCAACGAACCCCCCCTGCCGTGCGTCGAAGGAGGAATTACGAAGGTTTTACACACGCGCGGAGCGAAGCGAGAAGGAGACCTCACAGTTGCTGCCAGGCAGACCACGTACGAGGAGAGATATGCCGCGTAGACCAAAGAGTGTGTTCCGCGCACCAAAGGTCCATGGTGTTGGCCCAACCTCACATCAGGGCTCTGTGGGGAAGGCGACCAATATCTGGCGCAACCCAAGGAAGCCCTCGACCAGGAAAGGATGGAAGCCCTATGGGAGTTGACGATGGCATGGAGGGTGGCGCCGATCCGGCAGGTTGCGCTGGCGGCGGATCCGACGTGAAGACAGGCTCCTACGATGGCGACGGTGATCGTGACACCGAGTACGCCGGCTCACCAGGTGGTGGCGGAGACGTCAGTCCACCTGCCGGGTCGGGTACTGGCGGACAGCCTCGCCCGGAAGGATTCGTAGACCGTGCCTGACACCACCAACTACAACGCGCTCGCAGGCACTCTGCTGACCAAGGGTTTCGCCAACCAGTCCCTGGGTGCTGGCGGAACCATCAACCAGGATGCCTCTGTCACGGGAAGCGACTGGATGACCGTCACCGGTAGCCTTGGCCCGACGGCTGCCGCTGCTGGCGACCTCACCTGTCAGGTCTTCCCCTACGCCAACGACGGAATCACGATCCTCGGCACCCCGCTCGTCCCAGCCGCGGGCTTCGGGTATACCGGCACACTGGTCGCCAGCAAGTCGGAGCTCACCCAGAAGTACGACGTCTCGGGCTACGACATGGTACGGGTCGTGTGGAAGAACAACAACGCAGGAGCCCTGCCGATCAAGGCGGGCTGGGAGGAGGAGAGCTGGTAATGGGGACTCAGGCCCCCGCATGGATCCTGGCCATCTCGGTGGCCGTCATCGCGTTCATCCAGATCCTGGTCTGGACAGGACGCAAGCCATAAGGAGGACCACCACAGATGACCTTCACAATCCACGTCGATGGGCACGACGACCTCGAGGCCGAGGCCAAGGCTGCGTTCGAGAACGGTCTCGTCTCGATGGTCACCGAACTCATCGCGGACATCAAGGGTGGCGCTGGTGTCACCATCTCACGTGCGGACGTGACGACCAACACGACAGGGCCTGTGGACGTGCTCGCTGCCACTGAGGGCAACCCGCCCGCAGTCGACGAGGACCATCCCGCCGAACCCGTACCTGAGCCGGCGTCCGACGCTGAAGCGGCGCCTGAGGACGAATCGGCCACTGAGTAGTACCACCTCCCCTGGAGGGGTTCACATGAAACCAGCCGCCAACGTCACTCTTCCATATTCCCCGAACCCGAAGCAGCAGGAGTTCCATGGTCTGAAGGCCAAGTACAGGGGCTTCTGCGGTGGGTGGGGTAACGGGAAGACCACTGCTGGTTGTGTGGAGTTCTTCCTTCGCCTGATCGAGTACCCCGGAACCAACGCAATCGTCAGCCGTAAGACGCGTCCTGAGCTCAAGGCCACTACTTGGGACATGCTCATCAACGGTGATACGCAGGACACGGGGTGGACCGGGATTCCCAAGTCGACGATCCGCCAATACCGTGTATCGGATCTGTACGTAGAGCTCATCAACGGCTCGAGGATTCATGGCCTGCCTCTCGACGACCCTGCGAAGCTCGAGAACTACAACCTCGGGCTGTTCCTGCTCGATCAGGCGGAGGAGGTGGAAGAGGACATCCTGCTAAAGATCCACGGTCGTCTCAGGCAGAACCGCGCCCCGCGTGAGGGGTTACTACTGTTCAACCCCAACGGCCACAACTGGCTGTGGCGCCGCTTCATCGACTCAGACCGTCCTGACAACTGGCGTCGGCTTTACAAGGTCGTTGAGGCGACACCATTCGACAACCCCAACCTCCCCGAAGACTATATGGAGCAATTCGAGGGCCTTCCGACACATTGGTATGATCGGTTTGTCAAGGGCTCCCACGATGTCTTCACGGGACAGATCTTTGTTGACTACAACCCTGAGGTTCACGAGATAGACCCCTTCAGGATCCCCAGCGACTGGGAACGATGGTGGTGCTTCGATCCGGGTATGCGCCACGAGGCATGTTCGTTCTGGCTGGCGCGGGACTTCGATGGGAACTGCTACGTCTATCGCGAGATCCTCGAACCCAACCAGACCATAGAGTGGTGGGCACAAGCGACGTTTGCTGCGGAGGCTGAAGATGACTGGGGCGGACCTGATGAAGAGATCTTCCGGCGTCTTGTTGGACCCGAAGCCAGACAGCGATCCCAGAACGATGGGAAGTCCGTATATGACCTCCTTGGAGAGAACGGACTATACCCTGAGTTCTCTGATCGAGACCCCTCCGCCCGCATTTCACGGATCACCGAGTACCTTCGACCCGCAGCTGGACATCTACATCCATTCCGGTCTGTGGCGCCACAGTCTGAGGGATCACCTAGACTCTATATATTCCGCGACGATGAGCAGGTGCCGCGCTTGCGCGAATACCTCCCCCAGTACCGCTGGAAGCCGCAGCGGACGAACTTCACCGAAGAGGACTCAGCAGAGAAGCCGCGCAAGAAGGACGACCACAACATCGACTGCCTCGGACATATCCTCGTTGCAATGGACGAGCTTCCTGATGCTCCGATGGAAAATCGGCATCGCACCGCTGCTGATATGGAAGCCGCAGAACTTGATGCCCACTTCGACCGAGAGCTCGAACTTGCCGTCGAGCGGTCTATTGCTCGTGGCTACAGACCCGGTTATGCAAGCACCGTCGGATAGGAGGGAGTATGGCAACATCAGCTGAGCGCAAGAGGGCAGCAGCGGTGATGGACTACCTGGTCAATCACACGGGCAAGGTGCACTACAGGCAGTCACGCCCCATGAGCACCAGGTGGATCAACACGATGGACGAGCTCAGAAAGGCGATCGCTCGCTCGGGCGGCATCACCTGCGACTGCAGTGAGTCCGTCACCCTCATCTGCCACATCGCTGGCATGAACGACCCCAACGGCTTCAAGTACAACGGCTACGGCTACACCGGCACCATCCTGAACTACTGCAAGCCGCACTACACCGACCCCTCGAAGGCCAACATCGGCGCGCTCGTTGTCTGTGGTCCAGGTGCTGGGGACCACGTAATGATGGTGCGTCGGCCAGGCAAGGATCCGCTGCTGTTCTCGCATGGTGGTGAGTACGATCCGAAGTTCGTCCGCTGGTCGCGGATCGTGCCGTACCTGCGTCGGCCTGCAGTGATCTGCTCAGCCAACAAGCTATAGCCATGTGTGATGCTGGCCACGATCCCAGACGACTTGATTATCGGGGGCTTCTCCCTGCTAATCACGAGCATAGTGGGATCCGGCATCGCCATCGCCAAACTCCACGGACGAGTGGCGAAGCTCGAGGAGGTAGAGCGACTGAGGGAACTCTGGAAGAACGGTAAGAAGGAGGAACAATGAACCACTACGTGAGCCTGGTGGAGCGCATGACGCTACCACCTGCGACCTGCATGAAGTGCGGCAAGGGCAACACGCCAGACGGTCAGACGGGAGAAATCGGACCGTACCTCGACATGGGGCTGGAGTACAACTGGGGCGACAGCGGTTACTTGTGCATGGACTGTGTGGGCCTCATCGCTGTCACGGCGGGCTGGATCTCCCCCGACAGCAAGAAGGAGCTCGAGAAGCAGGTCAAGCGCCTCGAGAAGAAGCTCCACGACAAGGATGCCGAGATCGAAGTGAGATCCAGGCGTGAATCCAGAGCGGTACGCCGCGCTCGTGCAGCGGAGTCCCTGACGTGACCTGGGCGCTTTACGGCCTTCTCGTCATCGTTGTGGGTGTATTCTCGTTCAGCGTGTTCCTGTATCTCCAGAGCGTCTCTCAAACTCTGGCTAACGCGATCCAAACACTCGAACGAGTACACGCGAACGACGGGAAGCGAATTGACCAGATCCTTGACCGCCTGTTGGCCATGGACTTCGAGACGTTCAAGCAGTACCAGCTTGCTGAAGAGGCTGACATTGGCGGCCAGGAGCTCTTCGAGGAGGAGCCCGAGGTCCGTCTCGAGGTACCAGGGGTTACTCGTAACTACGGAGAGGTCGATTTGCAGCGAGCCGCTGAAGAGCGACAGATCCTAATGGAAGATTTTCCAGCTGAGGAGGAAGCTCGGACATGAGAATTGGCGAGTGTCATAAGGATTCTGATCTTCTTGCGGCACTCGAGAATGCTAGGGAGCGCCGACTGAACAGTAGACGCGGATGGGAAATCGTCTGGTGGAACAACTTGGCGCTCGTGGCCGGCGATCACTATGCCACGTGGAATCCGATGCAGTCGATGTATGTCGACCGCGACCCGACCTTTGACCCGGTTGTGGACGCCAAAGAGAAGAAGCCCCGTATGGTCATCAACCATGCACTATCGGTTGCCCGGACCGAACTCTCAAAATTGACCAAGTCGAGGCCTATAACGGACATTGTCGCCAATTCGGACGCCCCGCGGGACCTCGCAGCGGTGAAGGTCGGTCGAAGTGCTCTGGACTACGCAGAGTGGAAGTTCAAGTTGCCGAGACTACGCAAACAGGCCCTGTGGTGGATGATTCAATGTGGCCTCGGCGCTGTGTACGTCGGTTGGGACTCGCATGACGAGACGCAAGGGCGACTCAGCTACATCGTGGACCCAGCTACGGGGGACCCAACATTCTCACCTGTCCGAAAACGGGAAATCCAAGCGATGGTTGACGATGGTACTCTTGATGAGGCACCTACCGTTGACTTTCCGCTGGGTGAGGTGGAGTTCAAAGTCTACTCCCCGTTCCAACTCTTCCCCGACGAGACTGCGTTGGACTGGGACGAGATCAAGGATCTCATTACCACGGAGGTCGCTGACGTAGACGTTATCAAGGGCATGTACGGGAGGCCCGCCCGCGATATCCAGCCTGAGCAGGTGAACCTTGGCACCATGGAGCAGCGGGTGATGCAGCGTGCTGGGTGGGGTAATTGGAGCCAACAGACCGGCATGCAGGACAATGCCTGCTACATCCACACCTTCTGGCTCACCCCTAACGTCTACAGGGGTAATGGGTACCTCGAGAACGGCAAATACGTCAGATGGTGTCAGAGCAAGATCATCGACGCCTCCCCTGGCTTCCCGTTCCAGGATGGGCGGATGCCGTTCGTGTTCTTCCAGCACATCCCACAGGCGACCTCGATTTGGCCTGACACGGTCATCAACCACATCCGCGGGCCGAACCTCGAGGTGGACAAGATCGTGAGCCAGCTCATCGAGGCCAAGGATTACATGGCCAACCCGATGTGGCGCGTGGCGACGCAGCAGAAGGTCAAGGGCCAGATCAAGGCGGCAGCGGGATCCATCTTGCGTTACGTACACGTGCCGAATGTACCGCCTCCTGAACCGATCCAGGGTCTGCAGTTGCCAGCTCAGGTGGAGTCGCTGCTAGCTGGGTTGCGTGAGCAGATCATGGAGATCTCGGGCCAGTCGGAGGTCGCACACGGCAACGTCCCGACTGGCGTGCGTTCCGGCGTTGCTGTCGCTTACCTGCAGGAGGAGGACGACACGAAGATAGCGCCGACTATCGAGAACATGGAGTACGCCATCGCTCTCGAGGGCTCACTCACGCTCGAGCGTTTCTCTCAGTTCTATGTCACCGACAGGATCATCCAGTTCTACAAGCCCGATGGTCGGTTCGATGCCATGAAGTTCAAAGGGGCTAACCTCAAGGACAACACGCAGGTGATTTGCCAAGCTGGGAGCGCCATGCCCAGGTCCAAAGCGGCACGCCAGCAATACACGCTGGAGTTAGTGTCCCTCGGTATACTCACCGACCCCGAGCAGATCGAGGAGATGCTGGATCTTGGTAATGGCGCTCCCTCCGTCAAGGACATGAACGTGAACCAGGCCAACCGTGAGAACAACATCATGCTCCACGGCCTCGCCATGGGCATGTTCAATCTACCCAAGAACGCCGACGAAAGCGACGTGCAGCAGACCGTCAGTGCGGCGGTACCGGTCAAGGCGTGGCAGGACCACGCGACTCACATCGAGCACCACACCATGCAAATGATGGATGAGGAGTTCGACAAGCTGAGTATATCTCACCCCGGCATCGTCCGGCTCTTCGACGAACATGTTGCTATGCACCAAAAGATGATGGCGGACCAGCAGGCTGCAGCTGCTCAGGCGCAAGCGGCAGCGAAGGGCGCCCCCGAAGGTGCTGGCGGCATTCCCGCTGGGAACGGTGGACCACCTCCACCCGGTACGCCCGGCATGGTCAGGCAGAACACACAGATCCCCGACATCATCGGAGGTGGGCAAACGCAGATGACAGCTCGCCGTGAGCCACCACTACCGACGAGGCGATAATGCCCTACTCCAACATGCCTAAGTCGATGTGGCCCAGGATGGAGCGCTGCGTCGCAGATGTGAAGAAGAAGGGCAAGGGCAAGAATGCCTACGCCATCTGCTACTCGTCCATCATGGGTTCAGACGTAGCATCCGCTGCGAGGAAGAGGTTGAAGGGAGGTAAGAAGTGAGTAGCGAAGACCTAAGCGACTACTCGAAAGCTGAGCTGCAGGCTCACGCTGACGAGTTGGGCGTGGAGTACAGCCCTGACGACACCAAGGCCGAGTTGATCTCCGCGATCGAGGAAGCCGACTCGGGGGCTGACGAGACAGCCACTGATGGTGCGGATGAAGCAGCACCGCCCGAGAGCGCGGCTGGTCCGTTCCCGTCGGAGGAGTTCCCACAGCTCAGGCCCATCGAGCCTGACGTGGCGGACCTCCCCACGGACGAGCACGAAGGCGAGTTCCAGGCCCCGCTGAACGCGGAGTCGTGGGTCACCCTCGATGGCGCAAGCGATCAGGTCCCCGACGAGCTCGATGGGGCCGTCGCAGCTGTGGTCGAGTGGCCCGTCAGTGTCGAGCACGACACCGACACGGGTGAGACGAAGACGTACACGTCACCCGACGGGTACTACCTCGTGCAGGAGCGGGGTCAGGGTGTTCGGCTGTCCGTGACTGCCGACGCCTTCAAGTCGGTCCACACGCACGGAAGGCCGGATCAGTTTGCCTAAGGACATCCGCAACCTGAACGACGCACTCGAGGAGATCGAGAAGATCTCCATCTCTACGAGTCAAGGCCAGGTCGTCCGTACGGCAGACGTAACGAGGCTGCTCAAGGAGAAGCGTGAGGTTCTCGAGGCTGAGATCACTGAGTCCATCGAGAAGCGTATCCCATATCGCATGACACCTGAGCGCGCGAGAAGGCTCGCCATGAGGGATGAGAAGCTCCGCGAGGAGCATAGGGCGTCCACCATGCGCGAACCTGGCAAGTCAATTCCAGCAGGCCCACCCGCCACCGAGGGCGTAAAATCGTAGGCCGGAAGGAGTAGTTGTGGGCGAGATGGCAGACAGAATGCAGGCGCAGATCGAGGCCGACGGAGGGCTCGAAGGCGACGCTGCAGTACCGGGTACCGGAACGGAGGACGCACCGAGTCCGCCCGCGGGGGCGCAAAACACCGATACCGACCGGGGCGGTCCTCCTGAGACGATTCCGTACTCCCGATTCCAGGAGGTAAATACCCAGTACCAGAACCTCAAGCAGTACGAGGAGCTGGCACAATATGGGATCGAACCGGACTCCGCGGTTCGCTTGGCGAGCTTCGAGGCCGCCTACATCGAGGATCCAAAGGGCATCATCAGCACTCTCATCGACAGCCAACAGGACTTGTCCGACGAGGCCAAGACGGCGATGAAATCGCTGCTCGTGGAACCTCGTGCTGGCGCTCAAGGCTCCGATGGCGAGGGCGACGGTGAGCCTGCCATTCCTCCAGAGGTGGCCGAAAGACTTGCGTATGTGGATCAGTTGAGGCAGCAGCAGGCCGAGGCTGAGTCACAGCAACGTCTGGACCTCGTTGTTCGTCACTGGGACAGCTTGGATGAGCAGGATGGGCTCGACGTTCCCGAACGGACGAAGCTCGTGTGGGTTGCTGCCGCAGCAGGTCGTGGTGGCTTCGAGACTCTCGAGCAACTCGCAGAGTCAGCACGCGCCTCGTACCTCGAGGACAGGGACCATTCCCTTGGGTCGGCTGTTCAGTCGAGTGGTACGGGAACGCCTCGCACGGTGCCCGGTAGTGCAGCTGCGCCGTCGCCTCCCGAGGAGTTCAAGGACTTCGGGGCGGCGAACAAGCAGATACTGGCGGACATCAAGGCAGGGCGTCTTCCGGGAATCGAACAGGAGAGCTGATGGCAGCTACCACAACGATAGTTCGGCGTGGGGCTTCCGGAGACGAGCGGATCGTAGACGTGACCCTCGACAGCTCCTATCCCGCGGGTGGGTATCCCCTCGCGTCCAAGGACCTCGGATTCGGTGGAAGTGGCCGGATCGACTTCGTGGATGCTGGTGGCATGTCCAAGACTGGCGGGTGGGAGTCTGCCTGGGACTACACGAACTCGAAGCTGCAAATCTTCGACAGCTCTGCCGCAGCCAACGCAGTCGCTCACGAGGTGGCGGGTGGCACTGTCCTCACGGGCATCGTCGTTCGACTCCTCGTGCGCGGTAGCGGTCAAGGCTAGAAGGAGCTGAGTGAATGTCACCACAGACTACCACTTCAGCGGACGCCATCCTCCAGAACTACTACCTCCCTGTGGTACGGGAGATGGTCA
>Ga0126379_10000079_pt1 | contig 46021 bp, 72 predicted proteins | sample PanSoiMetPlot_24_FD_92640 | JGI IMG/M metagenome (GOLD analysis project Ga0126379, IMG submission 92640) | Tropical forest soil microbial communities from Panama - MetaG Plot_24 | ecosystem: Environmental > Terrestrial > Soil > Tropical forest > Bulk soil | place: Panama | collected 2016-02-17
GCCTACGGGATGGACTCCGGTTTCCTCGGGATGCGTTACGACATCATCATCTGGGACGACCTGGTGGACCAGCGGGTGCTGCGAACTATCGAGTCACGAGAGAACCAGCAGCTGTGGTGGGACACCGTGGCCGAGAAGAGGTTGGAGCCGGCCGGGTTGCTGGTGCTCCAGGGCCAGCGGATGGGCCCGGATGATCTGTACCGCTACGCCCTGGACAAGAGGGTGGTCCCCGAGGAGGACGAGGACCCCGACGCCGAGACCACCCACAAGTACCGCCACATCGTGTTCAAGGCCCACTACGACGACCGGTGCACCCTGGCCCACAAGCGGACCGACCCCTACTACCCCGAGGGCTGCCTGCTCGACCCCCGCCGGCTGCCCTGGTCGGAGCTGCGGGGCGAGATGGCCAACATGATGAGCAACTTCGCCGTGGTCTACCAGCAGGAGGACGTCGACCCCAACGCCGCCCTGGTCGACATGGCCTGGATCAAGGGTGGGTCTGACCCCCGCACCGCCGAGATCTACCCCGGCTGTCTCGACGTCGAGCGGGGCCTGGCCGAGCTGCCCAAGGGGTTGAACGGCGAACTGCTGTCCATCGCCACCGCCGACCCCTCCCCCACCAAGTTCTGGTCCATCCAGTGGTGGGTGGTGCGCCATGTCGACGGCGTGGCCCACGAGCGCTACCTCATGGACCACGTCCGCCAGAAGATGGACGCCCCCTCGTTCCTGGACTGGCACGAGAACATCCGGGCCTTCACCGGGTTGATGGAGGAATGGCAGGCCCGGTCGGTGAACCTGGACCTGAAGATCAACTACTGGATCGTGGAGGCCAACGCGGCCCAGCGGTTCATGCTTCAGTACAACCACGTGACCCGGTGGATGGCCCACTGGAAGACCAACCTCATCCCCCACCAGACCGCGGCCAACAAGAGCGACCCCGAGTACGGCATCGAGGTGCTGAAGCCGATCTACCGCTACGGCCAGGTCCGCCTGCCCTACCGGGCCGGGCCCGCCTACCTGGCTTCGGCCAAGCTCATCGAGGAAGTGACCCACTGGCCCATGGGCCGCTCCGACGACTGCGTCATGGCCCAGTGGTTCCTCGAATGGCATCTGCCCCGCCTGCTCCCGGTGGGCAAGCTCCTGCCCCGGATGCAACGGCCCACCTGGCTGCGCGAGGCCAACACCTGGGGTCACCGCCGCAAGTCCCGCCTGCTGACTGGAGCCCGCTGATGGCCCGAGCCCCCCGCCCCGCCCGCCTGATGCCCATGCCCGGGCTGGGCCCCGAGTCCGCCCAGGACCAGGAGTCCTTCGCCCAGTCGGCGGTGATCAGTGGTGCGGCCCCCACCGACACCGCCATCTCGGCCCTGCTGTCGGATCAGCCCACCCTGTTCGTCAACCAGCTCAAGAACGTGACCAAGAAGTGATCGTTCACACCGTCATCAGTGTTGGGGAGCGTAATCAGGTGGTGCGTGACGCCACCACGCCCCTCAACGGGGGCGGCGGGCGGCTGAGTATCTTCGCTCCCCGGTCCATGGCCATGGTCACCGAGATCGAGGCCATCGGGGCCTACACCTCCCCCGAGGACGCCCAGCGGGCCGCCGCGGCGCACCTGCAGGTGAACCCCAAGGATCGGGTGAAGATCAAGGTGGTCACGGTCGACGCGTTGCCGGCCGCGGCCCTGCCGCCCCCGCCCCAAATCTGTGTCGACTGCGGGATCGCGGTCACTTCCGGCCACAACCGGTGCATTCCCTGTCTGAAGGCCTTCTATCAGGCCTGCCGGGACGCCGATCCCTTCGGAGGAGCGGCCGAGGCCGGTCTGGAGGGCGTTCCGGCCAACTTTCGAGCGTTGGAGAAGGCCTGATGGCGGAAAACATCGCTTTCATGCAGATCGGCAACGCCTGGTGGTGCGATCAGCACTCCGGACTCCATCAGGGGCTTCTGATCGGCTTCGACCACGAACATCGCAAGCGTTTGCACGCTCTTTTCTTCAATGTGACCCCGGTGGCCGATTTTCACTTCGACATCGAGGTGGCCGACGTCGTTCCCGAGCTGGCCGAGGCCGAAGACATCGTTCCCGAGGATCTGATCCGGAAAATGCGCGATGTGAGGGAGCAATACGGGCAATGACCGTCTCCGCCGAGCAGATCGTGATGTGGTACCGGGAACGGCGCTCCGCGGCCGGCCCGTTGCACGCCCGGATGCAGGAGATCCGCGATCTCTACAACGGCGACGTCCAGGTGCCCCTGCCCGAGCTGGACCGCAACGAGCAGCCCGCGGTGGCCAATCTCATCTCCCAAGGGCTCGATCAGATGGCCATGCGGGTCGCGTCGACCCTGCCGTCCATCACCTACACCCCATTGAAGCCCGGACAGGCCAAATCCGAGGAATACGCCCGGATTCGCCGCCTGGCCAACTACAGCTGGTGGCAGCTCAACCGATTCGACCGCCTGCAGCGCAAACGGGCCCGGTGGCTGATCGGTTACGCCGCCGCCCCGGTCATCATGCGTCCCGACTTCAAACGGCGGATTCCGGGGTGGCAGCCGGCCGATCCGCTCAACACCTACCCCTCCGAGATGGATCCGGTCGATGTGATGCCGTCCGACACCATCTTGAGCTACAAGCGGTCCCTGGCCTGGCTCCGCCACCTTTTCCCCGGTCCCATCGGCGCCCTGGAGGTCGGACCGAAGGCTACTCCGGACACCATGATCGAACTGCTGGAGTACGTCGATGACACTGAGCACGTTCTTGTCGCAGTGGGAAAAGCTCCAGAGGCAGACCGGGTTCCTTTCGGTCAGGCCCCTCGTTCTACCGGCCGACCGTATGTTGACCTTCAGCGCTTCGAGAACCGTCTGGGACGCTGCACGGTGGTCTATCCGACCCGGCCCAGTCTGGAGCGTCCCACGTCTCAGTTCGATGGTATGCCCAGCTTGTACAAGACGCAGGCACGGGCTATGGCCCTATGGCTTATCGCCGCCGAGCGTGCTGTGTTTCCTGACACGTGGTTCATCTCCCGCCCCAATGAGACTGTCGACGTCATCGAGGAGCCTGACGGTCGGGCCGGTATTCCGGGTCGGGTGAAGGGTGGCGACCTGCGCGAGGTCACCACCACGCCGGCTCCGGGCACGGCCCAGATCGTGGACCTGCTGGAGCGCAATCAGCGGGTAGGCGCCGGCCTGTCCCCGGACTTCGGGGGCGAAAACCCGACCAATGTGCGAACCGGTCGGGCCGGTGAGCAACTTCTGTCAGCCACGGTGGACTTCTGGGTGCAGGAAGCTCAGGAGACCCTGGCCGTCGCCTACCAGGAAGAGAATGCCCTCGCCGTCAAGATCATGCGAGCGTATTTCGGGGATGAGCCCAAGAGCTTCGTCGTCAACTTCAAGAAGGTCAACGGCCAGGTCGACTACATCCCCCTGATCCACTTCGACAGCTCGACCAACGTGGTCAGCTGGCCGGCGGTGGGGGCCGACGTGAACAGCCTGGCCATCGGCATCGGCCAACGGCTGGGCCTGGGCGAGATGTCCATCCGCACCGCCCAGGATCTCGACCCCTACATTGACGACTCCGAACGCGAGCACCGCCGGCTCACCACCGAGCAAATCGAGAAGGCGCTCATCACGTCGATTGATCAGGCCGTGGCCTCCGGGCAGATCGGCCCCCTGGAAGTGGCCCGACTGGTGGAGCTGGTCCGCACCGGAGACATGCAGATCTACGAGGCGTTCCAGAAGGTCCACCAGGAGATCGTGGACCAGGCTCAGCAACAGCAACAGCCTCCGGGCCCGAACGGGGCACCTCCTGGCGCTCTCGGGCCCGGGGGGCCACCGGGGGCCGGTCTAGCAGGCGCTGGCCCCGGTGGTCCGGGCGGCGGTCCTCCGGGTCTTACCAACCCGGGGATCGCGGCCCAGCTGGGGATGGGGATGCAGAATCCGCCCGGCCAGACCATCGCCGCGCCCACCCCGGGCGTGCAGCACATGGCCCAGCTGTTCAGCGCCCTGCGGCCTAGGCGGGTGTGATGCCTCGAAACCGACCGGGAGGAATGCGAGCCGGCGACCCCGGCACCAACTATCCCAATCGAAGCGATCTCAACACTCAGCCCAATCTGCCGGTCCGGGTGGCCACCAATCAAACCTACGGGAAGGCCCAGGCTCAGGCCCAGGCCCAGCGGACCGTGCCGATGGCCCCTCCTCCCACTCTGATGGGGCCTCCCGGTGGGGCACCGCCTGGTCCGACCGGATCACCGGCCGGCGGACCGGCGGCCCCGCCGCCGCCCGGTATTCCGCCCGGCGCCTTCGGGGACATCCACCGGCCCACCGAGCGACCCCTGGAGCCGGTCACCGCCGGGGCTGCCCTCGGGCCCGGTCCGGGCATGGAGGCACTGCAGGGTCTTCCCGATCAGGGCACCACCCAGCTGTCCGGTCTGCTGAGCGCCATCGCCCAGAGTTCGGGTAACTCCGCTCTGGCTCAGCTGGCCGCCAAGGCCGCCGCCAACGGGCAGTAAATGGCCGGGCCCCAGGTCTCCCCCAGCCCGCTCCCGCTTCCGCCGGCCGCGCCGGCTCCGGGTGGGCTCGATCTCATGCTGCGGGCCATGAGCAACGCCGCCCCCCAGCTCGACCCGAGCGTGCACGCCGCCATCGCCCAATCCCAGACCGATCCCCAGGCCGCGGTGAACGCGGCTCAGGCCACCATGGGCTACCAGAACGCGGCGGCCATGGTCGACCAGCTCAACAGCTACAGCCTGTCCGACCGGACCGCCACCTACAACGCCATGCCCCGCTCCACCCAGCAGGCCCTGGTGGCCGCCGGCTTCAAACCGCCCAGCCACGGCGGGGGAATCGGCGGATTTTTCCGGCACGACATCCTCCATCCCCTGGCCCAGGTGGTCACCAGCCCGCTCAAGTCTCAGGCCGGCAAGGACGTCATGGGCGCCCTCGGCGCCGGCCTGCGCTTCAGTCAGCACCTGGAGCGGATGAACATCGGTCTGGGCTCTCCGGTCAGCCCCATCGGTGTGATCGCGCCCACCATGACCAGTTCGATTGATCGCTCCATGCAGCGCCAGGCCTTCCATCCCAGCGAGTGGGCCAACATCTGGGACGAGACCGCCAACGGGCAGCACTACATCCTCCCCCAGATCCAGCGCCAGGTGCAGAAGCAGTACGGCGACGACACCTACCAGCTGGCCCTCCGACTGGCCACCGGAGCCGATCCGGCCGCCATCGTCCAGTCCTTGCCCGCCGATCAGCAGGGGGCCATGCTCAATCGGCTCCAGACCGATCCCAAGCTGCACGAGGCCACCGCCGCCCTTAACGCCGGTCACCTGTCGTTCGGTCACGCGGTGATGACGCCCAACTTCATCATCCACCATCCCCGCATCGGCAACGACCTGTCCGGATTGCTGGACGCGGCCTACGACTGGAACATGGATCCCACCGTCATCGCCGGCAAGGCTGGTAAGGCGCTCAGCGTGGCCCGCTACTTCGTGGGCGACTCCGAAGCGGTGCGGGATCTCTACTACGCCGGATCCCACTGGAAGGTCCAGCTCCGCAACGGGGTCACGTCCACCGTGGCCGAACCGGCCAACATGGCCGACCGGCTCCGCTACAGCGGATCCCAGAACTTCCGCACCGCGGTGCAGGACATCGCCAGCCGCATCCGCAACGAGGGAGCCCAATCGGCCGCCGGCCTGCTGGAGCGCTACCCCGACCTGCAACCGGTCATCCCCCACATGGTCCAGTCGGGCATGGACACCCCGATGAAGGTGCTCGACTTCTTTTCCGACGGCATGGGCGGCACCGCCTCCATTCTCAACGGCCGGGCCGCCCGCATCGGAGATCTGCGGGGCGGAGTGGTGCCCCACCTCAACTACATCGGTCAGCAACGGCTGGCCACCCGGCTGAGCCAGGCGATTGATTTCACCGCCGACGGACCGAACGAGGTGCCCGTCGGCGAGGGCGACATCATCGACCACCCAGCGAACCCGCCCGGACCGATCAAGAACATCGCGGTCGGAGCGGCCCGCTGGGGACTGGGTGGTCGGACCCAGAGCCTGCGCCGGCTGTCCACTCTGGTCTCCCAAACCAGCACTTTCGATCCCAGCAACCCCGAGACCCTGGGCCGGCTGCGCGACATCGCTCTCTACGCCCTGCCCCGAGCCCAGGCCGATCAGGTGGTCAACGCCTTCGCCGCCACTGCCGATCTGGGCCTCAAACGGAAGATCTTCGCCGGCCTCATGGAGAACATGGGCCGGGCCGCCGGCATTGACGAGGACAGCGCCCTGTGGCAGCACTACATGAGCCGGTTCACCATGGAAGGCGGCGACAACGTGGCCGCCCCCACCCGGCGCTTCGCCCCCGACGGCCAGGACACCTTCGACGCCGGCCACACCAATCCCACCAACGTGGCCATCCTGGAGAACCAGGCCACCGACGAGTGGGGCATCCCCGACTTCAAGACCTTCCGCATGAACGCCAAGAAGTCGGCCATGATGCGAGCCACCGTCGGCGCCGTCAACGCGGGCTGGATGGACAAGTACATGCGGCTGTGGCGGGGCATGACCCTGGCCCGGCCCGGCTTCGGTCTGCGGGTGGCCGGCGACGAGGCCTTCGCCTTCATCCTGCGCGAGGGCCCCCTCGCCTACCTCCAGGCCCGGCTGGCATCCAGCATCGCCAACCGGGCCGCCGCCGCCCCTGAGTTGAGCGTAGCCGAGCAACAGGCCCGCTCCATCTATCGCCGGCTGACCGAGGACATGCCCACCCGGGTCCGCAACAGCATCACCAACCCCACCGACCTGGCCGCGGCCCAGCTGGGCCAATCGACCCGCACCGCCATGCAGCGAGTGGACGGGGCCCTGTCCCAGGGCAAGTACATGGCCGGGGCCCGTAAGCTCATCCAGAACGGGGTGCAGGACACCGAGGGCGGCTACGCCGATCACATCTGGGCCACCACCCAGCCCTTCGACACCGACCTGGCCCGGGGCCGCCCCCAGCCGGTGACCCTGCAGAACGGCCGCAAGCTCAAGGCCGAGTTCGTCCGCACCGGTAAGTACGTCCAACTCGACAAGGGCCACGAGGGCTACCTGCAGGCCTACCACAACCAGCTCGATGAACTGGCCAACAGCCGGTGGGCCAACACCTCCATGACCCACATCGACGCTCACCCCGACGACCGGATGCGCGAGGTCTCCGACCACATCCAATCGAACGAGAAGTTGTGGAAGCGCTTCATCCGTTACCTCGGCACCCGGGATGGCAACCTGGTCGCCACCGGGGAGACCACCCGCCAGGCCGCGGCCGAGGATCACGCCCTGGCCGTCAGTCAGCTGGTGGATGCCTCCGTGAAGACCCCGCTCGGTGAGCACATCCGGGCCGCCTTCGGAGCGCCCGGGAAACCGTTCGGAACCGGCGACGAGATGACCATGGCCGAATACCTCCAGGAGTACGGCCAATCGCCCTCGGTGGAGAAGCTGGGCCAGATCCCCTTCGAGCAGAGGCCCCAGTTTGCCAAAGGACCCGAGCAGGTGCTGGGTTTCGGCCGCACCGGCAACTTCCTGCAGCAGCTCACCGACAAGACCTTCGAGAAGATCGTTTCCCCCCAGCTCAACTGGATCAGCCGCCAACCGATCTTCCTGCACAACTACACCGTGTCCCGGGATGCCTGGGCCCGCCAAGCCAACATCTGGCGCCAATCGGGCATGAGCGAGAACAAGATCGAGGAGCTGACCCACCAGTACGCCATGCAACGGGCGTTCAAGCTCACCGTCCCCTACATCCACAACCCCGAGCTGAAATCCCAGATGTCGGTGATGACCCGCAATCTGGCCCCGTTCTGGTTCGCCCAGGAGCAGGCGTACAAGCGCTACGCCCGCACCCTCAAGGTGGCGCCCTGGGGTGTGCGCCAGGCCCAGCTCATCAATCAGGGACTGGTCCACGCCGGGTTCATCCACACCGACCAGCAAACCGGGGCCGAGTATTTCGTCTACCCGCTCACCTCCATCGGGATGGACGTCATCACCCGGGTGTTGAGCCACTTCAATCAATCGGCCACCCTGCCCGTCAGCGCTGGATTGATCGGCCAGGTGTCGGGCCTCAGTCCGTCCTTCGAGCGCATGGGCCTACCCAACTTCGGTCCCTTCGTGGTCACCCCCATGAACGCCATCAAATCCATGGCCCCCCGCACCACCGCGCTGGTGGACACCGTCCTCGGCCAGCAGGCCTCCAACCAGGGACTGCTGAAGCCGCTCCTGCCCGGCAACATCGTGCGGGCCATGGACATCCTGGCTCCCGACGCCCTGGACCATTCTCAGGCCGCCTCAGCTCAGATGCAGGCCATCCAGGCTCTGGAGGCCACCGGTCATGGCCTTGGGGCGCCGGCTACCAACAACCGGGGCACCTACAACGGGACCGGAGTCCCGCCCGGGTTGGGCGGCAAGACCGGCGACTACTTCACCGACGTGCACGGCACTCAGTACGTCATGCAGGGCGATGGCCGGTGGCGGGCCAACGACGCCGCGGCCATGGACCAGTACCTCAAGCGAGTGGACAAGTGGACCCGCTCGTTCATGGTGATGCGGGCCATCCTCGGCCTGTCCGGCCCGGCTTCCCCCGAAGTGCAGTTCAACCCCGACAACCTCCACCAGGATCTGCAGCGCTACCTCAGCGACAAGGGAATGACCGTCAGCCAGGCCCTGACCGCCTTTCTGCAACAGCATCCCGATGCCAGCGCCTACACCGTCTTCCAGACCAAATCCGGTGACGGGACCCCGGCTCCAGCGGTGGCGCCGGCCATGGCCTGGATGGACGCCCATCACAACTTCGTGGCCGCCCACCGCGACGCGGCCAGCTACTTCATCCCCATGCCCGACACCACCGGGAAGTTTGATCTGCCCGCCTACCAGGAGCAGCTGGCCGAAGGGTTCCGGGTCAAGAAGTCACCCAAGGAGTTCTACAACGACGTGGTCTACGCCATGTCGGCCAACACCTACTTCAACGCCCTGGACAACAAGAACCGATTGGTGTCCGCCCCGCCGGCCGGCATGACCAAGTCCGACGTCACCGGGGCCTGGACCCAGTGGTCCCAGAACTTCATGGCCACCAACCCCCTCTTCGCTGATCAGCTCACTTCGTCGAATGGGCCATTGGTGCGAGCCCAGATCATGGAGGACGTCGGCCACGCCCTCAACGATCCCAACCTGCCCCACACGCCTCAGACGGTGGACGTGGCCACCCTCTACGACGGCTGGCACAACTGGCAGGCCATGGTCACCACCGGCCCCAACTCGCCCCAACTCTCCTCAACCATGAAGAGTCAGGTCGACCAGCAGTTCGCCATCTGGGCCGAGCAGTTCGTGACCCAACACCCTGACGTGCGGCCCCTCTACGAGAAGGCGATCAAGCCCAATCTCATCCCGGTGCTCGACGCCATGGCCAATGCAGGAGGGACCGTGTAATGCCTCCCCCCGGGGCTCAGACCATCAACTCGAACACCACCCAGATCCCCACCAGCCCGGGGCTGACTCCGCCGGCCACCTCGTCCATCGACTTCAGCAACCCCAACGCGGTGGCCTCGGGCGCCGGCCTGGGGGCGGTCACCGGCAGTACTGGCACGGTGTACCCGCCCGGCGTCACCTCCATGACGCCGTACTCCCTCGGCCAGATGGAGACCGAAGCCGGCGCCATCAGCGTGGGTCCCGACATCGCCGCCCTGCTCGACATCGCCCCGGGCAACTACTCGATGCCCGACCTGCTGTCCCACTTCAACTCCTTGAGCCGGGAGCAGCTGATCCAGCTCCAGGGCCAGCTGGCCGCGGGCGGCTTCTACACCGACTCCAGCGGCCAGCCCATGGCCAACCCACCCACCTACGGGGCCCACGACAATCAATCGTTCATGGCTTTCGCCAACGCATTGATGCAGACCGCCCAGCTCGGCCACACCGCCGACCAGAAGGGCACCACCAACAGTGTCGACACCGTCATCGCCAACAACATCTCCTCCGGCCTCGGCCAGATCGGCAAGGCGGCATCGCTCAGCCCCACGGTGGAAGGCGGCAACACCTACCAGATCGACCTGACCAACCCGGCCGCAGTACGGGAGCAGGCCACCGGCATCTTCCAGGCCGCGCTGGGCCGCAACCCCACCCAGGACGAACTGAGTCGTATCACGACCTATGTCCAGGGTGGCGAGGCCGCCTTCCAGGGGGCCCGCAACCAGCAGGCCGAGAACGCCAGCCAGGCCAAGTTCCAGGCCGACCTGACCGCCAAGCAGGCCGCCAACGCCCCGCAGGTGACCCTGGGCCCGGTGCCCAACGGCCCGTTCAACAGCGTGGGCCAGTGGGCCGCGGCCTTCCTGCAGTACCTGGGCGGAGGCAACACCAACCTGGTGACCTCGTCCAACATCGCCATGATCATGGGCTGGGCCAAAGCCAACGGCGACGGCCTGGACAAGAACAACCCCCTCGGCGTCACCCTGGCCGAACCGGGCAGTGAGCAGACCAAGGGCGGCACCCTGCCCTCGGCCCAGAGCTACAACAACCCGGCCGACGGGATGCGGGCCACGGCTCAGACCCTGGCCAACTTCCCTCTGCTCATGCAGGCCCTCGAATCCGGCGACGGGGCGGGCCAGCTCGGCAACAAGGCGTTCCAGGATGAGCTGCGCCAGTGGAGTTCGGGCGGCTACAGCGACATCACCAAACAGGTGTCCGGATCCCAGAAGCAGGCGGCCAGCTTCGCCCAGCAGTACGGCGCCGGCCAACCCGGCACCGCGGCAGCTACCGCGCCTCAGCCATCGGTGAACGTTCCAGCCGGAGCGGTGGGGACCAGCCAGGAAGCCAAGCTGGCCCAGAGCCAATACGAGAACCAGCTGGCTCAGGGCCAGCAGGCCGGCACCCCTCAGGATCCCGCCGTGGCCGCCACCCTCCAGGCCGGCGCCACCAATCCGGCGGTGGGGGCCTACCTCCAGGCCGGCTACAACGAGGCCCACGGCCTGGGCGACATGGTGGCGCCCCAGACCGCCAGCCTCGGCCAACAGCCGGTCGCCCCCGGGACCACCTACATCCCGTCCACCACCCTCACCCAGGTCCAGCCGGCCACCGCTGAGCAGGCCGCCTACCAGGCCGCCACAACCGGCGCCAACCGTATCGAGTACGGCGCCATGAACTACCTCAACCTGTTCAAGGGCCTGATGTCCTTCATCCAGCAAGGCGGATTCAAGTGAGCTTCGCCCCGCCGGTCAACGTCCTCAATCCCAACATCCAGGCCGCGGTCGCCAACGTCGACCCCACCGTGGTCTCGACGGTCATGCGCACCGCTGAAGGTCTTGGCATTGATCCCAACCTGGCCCTGGCCATGATGATGACCGAGTCCAAGGGCGACCCTCGCGCCGTGGGCGATAACGGCTCCAGCTACGGCCTGTTCCAGCTCCACCAGGGTGGGGAGCTGGGCAACCTCAGCCCGACCCAGGCGTTTGATCCGGCCACCAACGCCCGGGTGGCGCTGACCCAGCTGGCCCGGGTGCTGCAGGCCAACCCCAACATCGACCCGGGGCAGGCCGCGGCCATGGCCCAGCGCCCGGCCGACCGGACCGGCTATGCCTCGACGGTCAACGGCTACATGACCGGCAACTCCGGGGGCGGGGCCACCGGCACCACCGGAGGGATGGGCGGGACCGACTGGACCCAGATGTACAGCTACGCCTCGTCCCTGCTGGGGATGCCCTACGTCTACGGCGGTACCGGTAATGGCGGCTACGACTGCTCGGGCTTCACCCAGGCCGTGTACGCCCAGATGGGCATCCACATCGGCCGGGATACCTCAGCCCAACTCCAGAGCGGCCAGACCGTCGGCCAGGATGGCCAATGGCAGACCGACATCAGCCAGCTCCAGCCCGGCGATCTGATCTTCTACGGCCAGCAGGGCGGCACCGGACCCAACGCCCACGTGGTCATGTACATCGGTAACGGCCAGGTGATCCAGGCCGGCGGGCGGAACGTCAACGTCACCAACCTGTTCCAGGCTGCCTCCCCCAACGAGCCGTTCCTGGGGGTGCGCCGCTACACCGCCTTCAGCAACGCTCCCACCGGAGGGGCGTCGGCCTCGTCGGCCATGGGCCCGCCTGGCAACACCTCGGCGCCGTCGTGGAACGGCCAGCCCCTCACCATGTCCGACATCCCGGCCGTGGACGACTACATCAAGGCCAACTGGGGATCCGACGCCTGGCTCCTCACCATCCCCGAGGTGAAACAGATCCTGGAGCAGGGCGCGGTCAACGGCTGGGACGTCGACCGGACCATGGCCAAGATCGAGCAGACCCAGTGGTGGCAGACCACCTCGGGATCGGTGCGTCAGTATCTGGCCGACAAGAACCAGAACCCCGGCGACTACACCTTCACCACCCCGGGCTCGAAGGCCTCGGCCCAGCTGGCCCACATCCAGGACATGGCGGCCAAGGCCGGCGTGACCCTCACCACCGCCCAGGCCCAGCAGATCGCCACCAACTCCCTCATGTACGGCTGGGGGGATGAGCAGACCCAGGCCGCCATCGGCGCCTCGGTCAACCCCACCACCGGAGGCAACGCCCAGTCGGTCATGCAGCAAATCAACGGCGCCGCCGCCGATCAGTTCCAGAAGCTCAGCCCCCAGGTCGCGGCCAGCTGGGCTCAGAACATCGCCGGGGGCACCCAGACCATGGATCAGTTCCGGGCCCAGATGGCCCAGGACGCAGCGGCCCGCTGGACCGGCTACGGCCCCCAGCTCCAGCAGGGCATGACCATGAACCAGCTCACCAACAGCCTCCGTCAGAACGCGGCCCAGACGATGGAGATCGACCCCAACTCGATTGATTTCGTCGGCAACCCCATGTACTCGAAGATCCTCGACTACGTGCCGGCGAACTCCCCCAACGGTGTCCACCGAGTGATGACCCAGTCGGAGATGGACGCCTACCTCAAGAGCCAGCCCCAGTGGGATGGCACCCAGCAAGCCCGGGATCAGGCCGCCAACCTGGCCACCACGATCACCCAGGCCTTCGGAAAGATGGGATAGCAGCATGGCAACCAAGGCCGCCCCCAAGCCCGCCCCGTTCAATCCGTACGCGGGACGCGACCAACAGCTCTACACCGAGCTGACCCAGATGATCGGGGCCTGGTCCAAGGCCACCGGAGTACCGGCTCCCAACGCGGCCCAGATCGCGGCGTGGGAGAAGCAGTACGGCAACACCCTGCAGGGCCAGTTCAACACCGAGTCGGCCAACATCGGCTACTACGCGGCCCGCGATCCCCACCTGCCGGTCACCACCCGGCCTGCCATCATCGCGGAGGCCCAGAAGGATCCCCGCTGGGCCGGGCTCGACGCCTTCGGTCGGGCCATGCTGGAGCAGCAGTACAACCTCAAGCAGACCGGCTACGCCGGGGAAATGCTGGGGATAAACGCTCCGATGGTCCCCCTCGGGACGCCGCCTCCGCCGCACACCGTGGCCGCCCCATCCAACGCCTTGTCCTCCACTCAGCAGGGGGCGTGGGCGACCCTGCAGGCCACTCTGCGCAGCTACGGATTCACCGGGACCAGCCTCACGCAGCTGATGGCCTGGGCCAAGAACGAGATCATCAAAGGCAACAGCCCCGACCAGATCGCTCTCGACCTCCAGCAGACGGCCCAGTTCAAACAGCGGTTCCCGGCCATCGGCGTCCTGAGCCAGCAGGGCGTGGCCATGACCCCGGCCGAATACATCTCCGCCGAGCGGTCCTACGCCGCGGCCGAACACGCCGCCGGCCTGCCCGTCAACTTCGCCTCGTTTGATGCTCTCATCGCCAACCAGGTCTCCCCGGTCGAATACCAGACCCGGCTGCAGCAGGGCTACCAGGCCGTGGCCCAGGCCGACCCGACGGTGGTGCAGGCCTTCCAAGACTTCTACGGCGTCACCAAGGGCCAGCTGGCCGCCTACTTCCTCGATCCCAAGGCCCAGGAGCCGGCCCTGCTGCAGCGGGCCATCGCGGCCCAGATCGGCGGAGCGGCGGCCATGTCAGGCTTCCACGCCCCAGGCGGACCGACCACGACCGAGGGCATCACCGCGGCCCAGGCCCAGCGCATGGCCGAACTGAACGTGACCCAGGCTCAGGCTCAGCAGGGATTTCAGAAGCTGGGCGCTGAGACTCAGCTCTACAACCCGCTGCCCGGCGCCGGCCATGTCGGCAACGCCCTGACCGCCGACCAGTTGCTCAACGCCCAGTTCGGCTCCGACGCCCAGGCCCAGCTCCAGCTCCAGGCCCAGGCCGAGTTCAACGCGGGCCAGACCCGCCAGGGCGGCACCGTGGGCCAGACTGCGGCCGGCGCCACCGGGTTCGGGACCCTGCAACGCTGATGAACTCCAAGCTGGCCACCGTAGGCCTGCTGATCTTGGGCACCATCCTGGTGGTCGGGGGCGTGGTGCTGGCCATCATCGGATCGGACGACGGACCGGCCTGGGTGGGCAAGACCGTCGCCATCATCGTGGGCGCACTGGTGGCCATCGCCGGGGGCAGCCAGCTACGGCACCACGACAGCGAATGACCGCGCGACTACACGTTGGCTTGGGGAAGGGCCCAACGTGGCGGTAGTCCAGTCCGTTCGAGCCGGACCGCGGCCACTAACTGGTTGACACGCCAGCAACGGTAGTCGTACCCTCATCCCCAGGACGTGAGCCCCGTGGGCCGTCCGAGCGCCGTTGGCACCCTCCGAGCAGTGCCAGCGTGAACGCCCCGCTCGTTGACGTGGCCCTGTTGTAGCCCGGCTCCAGACCTCCACGACCTAATCGCCTTCCGGGCCCCCGCCCCGCGTCCTCCCGCGGTTGGCGCGAAAGGAAGTGGAGCGTGTCCAACGTCGATGATCAGTTCGATCCCGAGGACTACGAAGGCGTCCAAGAACGGATGGCGACCCTCCCCCGCCGGGAGATCCGCCGATTCGAGAAGGACCGCCGGGAGTTGGCCAGGGCCCAGCAGGAGCGGGATGACGCCGTGCGTCAGCTCGTCTTCGCCCGGGCCGGGATTGATCTTGATGACCCAGCTGCCGAGTGGTTCCTGAAGGGCTACGACGGCGAGATGACGGCTGATGCCGTGCGGACCGCTGCCGTGAAGGCCCGGCTGATTCGTGACGGTGGGGGCGGTACGCCCATCACCGACGCCGAAGCCCAGGGCCACGAGCTGATGAGCCGGGTTGCCAACGGGGCTCAGAACGTCAACCAGGAAGATGACATCACCCGGGGTCTCAAGGACATCCGGAACAACATCCACTGGCGGGACGCCGACAAAGCCCGGGACGAGATCATGCGACTCGTGGATGCGAACGACATCAAGTACTACCCCGGTGCAGCACTGCCGGGGGCCTAACAGAAAGGCGGCCTGATGGCCCTCACTGTCCAGGCGTCCACCGACTTCGCCCAGAAGGCGTACGAGTTGATGACGTACTACGCCCTCAGGCCTGAGCTGTATTACGACGCGGTCGCGGACGTCAAGCCCTCCAACCAATCTCAGCCTGGTACCAGCGTGCAGTTCACCATCATGGCGGACCTGGCGCTGGCCACCACCCCACTCAACGAGCAGACCGACGTCACCCCGGTGCCCCTCTCGGACACCACCGTGCTGGTCACCATGCTGGAGTACGGCAACGCCGTCACCACCACGGCCCTGGCCCGCGGGACGTCGTTCGTCAACCTCGACCCGGTGGCCGCCAATGTGGTCGGCTACAACGCGGGCCGGTCGGTGGACACCATCGCCGGCAACGTGCTCAATGCCGGCACCCAGGTCGCCTATGCCATCGGTGACGGCACCGTCACCCCGGTGTCCCGGGCCACCGTCCAGGTCAAGAACACCCTCGTCGCCGCGGACGTGCGCAAGGCCCGGGCCATGCTCGTGCGCCAGAGCGTCCCCAGCATCGGGGGGTACTACATGAGCTTCATCCATCCGGATGTGGCCTTCGACCTGCGGGGCCAGGTGGGCTCCGCGACCTGGAACGAGCCCCACGCCTACTCCAGCCCGGAGAACATCTGGACCGGCGAGATCGGCAGCTTCTCGGGGGTCCGTTTCATCGAGACCCCCAACGCGGCCCTGTTCGCCAACACCGGTTCGCCCTCGACGGTCGACGTCTACGGCACGCTGTTCATGGGACGCCAGGGGCTGGCCAAGGCCCACAGCTACGTGGACGGCAACCAGGACAACCCGCTCATCGTGCCGGGCCCCGTGGTCGACGCCCTGCGTCGGTTCGTGCCCATCGGCTGGTACCACCTGGTCGGCTACGGCATCTTCCGCCAGGCCGCCGTGCTGCGGATTGAGGGTGCTTCGACCATCGGCGCCAACTAATGGCGACCAAGACCAAGCAGGCCGAAGTGGCCACCCAGGGCGTGGTGGTGTCGACGTTGGTGGTCGGCCAGACCGGCACCATCGCCTACGACGCCGGCCCGCCGGATACCGACGTCACCTTCACGGTGGCGCCGCCCGGCGGCGGAGTGACCGAGCGCACCGTCCGCACCGACGACAACGGCCGGGCGGAAATCGAGCTGGTCCCCAACACCGTCGGTGAGCTGAACGTAGCCGTGACCCAGACTGCCGTGACCAGTCTGGGCGCGGCCACCGCCGAAGTGGTCATCGGGGTAGCGCCGCCCGCCCTGGCCATCACCGGACTCGACCCGCCCGACAGCGAAGTCGGCCCGCCCCAGAGCTTCCTGCTCACGGTGGAGGGCGACGGATTCGACATCAACACCAAGATCGGTTTCGGCGTGTTCTCGCAAGAGGAAGCCGATGCCGGCCTGGGCGAGGTGGGCGAACCCAAGTGGGAGCTGGGCACCCGGTACATCGACGGCACCCACGTCGGGCTCGACATCAGCGCCGGCCAGTTCCCGGGCGCCGACCCGGCTGTCCCGGTGGTGGTGGGGGCCCCTGATGGGACGGTGGCCGGTCCGGTCAACTTCGCCTTCACCGAACCGGTGGCGGCGGACGAGGCCACAACTGAAACGCAAGCAGAGGAGGAAGCCAATGCCGAATAAGGGATGGTCCAACGCGGGTGGCGAGGCGGTCAGCTCGACCACCCGCAACACGGGCGTGAACACCGACTGCTCGGACGCCGAGCCGTTCACGACCGGATCCAGCATCGCCAGCACGGGCAACCCGGGCGACATGGGTTCGCGGTCGGATCTGTTCGAGGTGCCGGGCCAGCTGTCCGGTAGCTGATGGCCAAGCTGTCCCAGGGCGGGAGGGCGATGATCTCGACCTCGAACTTCGCCATCCCGTCCCGGGCCAAGACCGCGTCAGCCAAGAAGCAATCGGGCAACTACCCGATCAACGACGCCAGCCACGCCCGCAACGCCCTGTCCCGGGTAGCCCAGCACGGCAGCTCGGCCGAGAAGGCCCAGGTGCGGGCCGCGGTCAAGAGGAAGTACCCGGGCATCGGCAACAAGAAGGGAGGGAGCAAGAAGTAATGCCCCGCATGGATGAAGAGTTTTCCACCCACCGGCTCCGCCAGTCGATTGGTGACCCCAGCCGTTACGTCCCCGACACGCTGGCCGATCAGCTCCGCAACAAGGGCAACACCAAGCTGGAGATCCCCACCGACGCGGCCGGCAATCCCTCGCCGGTCCCGGCCAGCTATCCGGTCCCGGGCAACGCCGGCTTCGACAACGACAACGACGCCGACGATTACAACTGGGCCGCCTACCAGCAGGGGTCGACCACCTCTTCGAGCGGGCCGCCCTGATGAAGACGTTCATGCCCCCGGCCGACACCCAGATCACCGGAGCTATCCCGGCCTGGGCGGTGCTGTCCGAGCTACCGGAGATGCGGCTCATGTCGTTCTATGAGCCCTACGCCCGGAGCGTGAACGTCTACAAGATGGCCAACGGCCAGTACAAGCGCGACGACGTGGAGATGGTGTGGCCCGCCACCGACGCCGTGCCCAACGACGTGATCAGCAGCACCTGGGGGCTGGGCTCCATCGGCCCCCAGTTCATGCTCATCGACAACCCCGTGGTCTTCGTTTACTACTCCGGCCACGAATACCAGATTGACGACGACGAGGCCGCCGCCCTCACCGCGGCGGGCTATGGGGCGTACATCACATGATCCGGACCCACTACGGCCAGCACGAGGCCGACTGCTACGGCTGCAAGCTGCAGACCATCCAGTACGGCCCCGTTATCGACGTGGCCCCTCAGACCCTCACCGAGCGCCGCTGGGACCGCGACATGCCGGCCTACGCCCGGCTGCGTCGTGACGGCCTCCAGCCCCGCTCGGTGGACGGAGCGGGGGATCTGGAGCAACGTCTGGTCGAAGGCCAGATGGAGATCAACATGGGCCACCTCCTCCAGCCCAACCAGTACAGCCAGGCCCGGGAGTGCATGGAGGAATGCCAGAGCGTCAGCAGTCAGATTGATTGGTCCGAGACGGTGGCGGCCTACAAGCACAAGCAGCGGGACCAGTGACCACCCTCAACTACCTGGTCAACCAGGTGACCTCGCGCGCCCTGTCGGGGATGCGGGAGGAAGAGGCCGAGCTGTACCAGGACATGGACGATCAGGTCGAGATCGTGCACCTCCCGCCCGGCATCCCCCGCAGGTCGATGGAGCCGGGCGCCACCATCCAGGTCGACTACGAGCTGATGCGGATCATCTCGATTCTCGACCCGGCCACCCTCTCGGTGGAACGGGCCCTGCTCAACTCCGTCGCCACCGCCCACGCGGCCGGGGCCACCATCGTGGTCAACCCCCGGTTCCCGGCCGTGGACGTGGTGAGCGCCATCAACGAGGACATCGACGACCTGTCGGCTCCCACCAACGGCCTGTTCCAGATGCAGACCGCCACCGTGATCTTCAACCCGGCCGTCACCGGCTACGACCTGGGCGTCCCCCCGGGCCAGGTGATTGAGGCCTGGGAAGTGCGGGCCTGGGACTACGGATCCCAGCAGGCGTGGCCATTGATTGCGCCCACGTATTGGAAGCTCGACATGGGGGCGGACCCGAAGGTCTTCCCGTCAGGGGTCTCGATCAAGATCTACCGGGACGCCTTCCCGGGGCGGCCGGTCCGCATTCAGTACAAGGCTCCGTACTCCACCCCGCTCGTAGACCCAACCGATGATGTGGAGCTGACCACTGGCCTCCATAGCCAGGCGCACGACATCCCCGTCCTGGGTGCGGCTTATCGCCTCATGCAGTTTCGAGAGATCAAACGTACCTTCACCGAGGCGCAGGGTGAGCCCCGGCGGGCATCCGAAGTCCCAGTCGGCTCCAGCCTCACCGGGCTCAAGGGGATCCAGGCTCACCGCACCGACCGTATCAACGCCGAGCGGGAGCGGCTGAACAAGATCTACAAGCGGGCCAGGCGCTGAATGGCCCTGCTTCTGCGTTGGGCCCCGTTCTATGGACACGCGCCGTCCATGGCCAGCTACTTCAGTGGGTCATCCTCGGCCACCGATCTGGTGCCCGACCTGTACCACTGCAGCATCGCCGGCCGTCCCTACATGGTCGACTTCAGCCAGCCGTTCTATCGCCAGTACCGCCGGCAGATCGCCCAGATCATGCGGACCCAGGCCGACGCCTCCACCAATCCCGGGGAGCAGTCGCTCGACCCCAACGCCATGTGGCGCCGGTCGTTCGAGGGCTGGGATCTCGGGTGCGATCAGAACTTCGCGGACCGCAAGGACAGCCAGCCCAACCGGTACCGCGACAGCAAGGGCGTCGACACTCTGACCACCAAGTGGCAGATCTCCCTGCTGCCTGACACCACGGTGTTCCGGGCCTCCACCCGCTCCAACCTGAAGGTGCGCGAGGCCAACGGCTACATCTACGTGGCCGACGGCAACAACCTGTACTTCACCCCCCGGCCGACTCCCGGCATCGCCTGGACCCCGGCGTGGACCACGGTGGCGGGCACCCCGGCCAACCTCATCACCGGCATGGCCACCGACGGTTACAACATCTGGGTGGCCATGGGCCCGGGTGGGATCTGGCACACCATCGCCGGGTCGACGGGAGCGGCCGACAACTACGTGACCGGGGCGCTGTCGAACGCGGCGGTGGTGTCGTACATGAACGGCCGGCTGATGGTGGCTGACGGTAACAAGCTCTACAACATCGTCGCCGCCGGGGTGGCCCTGCCTGCCCCGCTGTTCACCGCCGGCAACCCCTCTTTCGTCTTCAACACTTTCGCCGAGGGCAAGAACGCCATCTATGTCGGGGGCAACGCCGGAGACCGCAGCTACATCTACGGCATGACCGTCACCTCCGACGGCCTCGCCCTGGGGGCTCCGGTGGTGCAGGGCCAGCTGGCTCCGGGCGAGATCTGCTATGCGTTGTACGGCTTCCTCGACTTCTTGATGGTGGGCACGTCGCTGGGGGCCCGCATGTGCACCACCGACGCCAGCGGCTCGATCAGCCTGGGCACCCTCATCCCCACCCCCAACCCGGTGATGACCTTCATGGGCTGGGATCGGTTCTGCTACTTCGGCTGGACCGGCTATGACGGCACCTCCACTGGGCTGGGCAAGATGGACCTGCAGAACCATGTGGTCCCCGGGCTGTTGCCGGCGGTGGCGTCGGATCTGATGGCCCCCGGCGGCGGGGTGGTCAGCTCGGTGTGGGTCCAGCCCGGCTACGTCCTCTTCGCCGTCAACGGCGCCGGTTTCTACGCCTCCGACCCCAACCATCTGGTGTCGACGGGCTACGTCGACAGCGGCCTGATCTTCTACGACCTCACCGACCCGAAGACCGCGGCCCAGCTCGACGTGTCCGGACCGATCAGCGCCGGCTCGTACTCAGCGGCCCTGGCGGTCAACGGCGGGAACTTCACCACCATCGGCACCCACAAGGTGGGCCAGCCTGAGCCGGTCACCTTCGGGGTGGGGCCGCGCACCGGGCAGTCCTTCGAGGTGCGCCTGACCCTCAACCGCGATCCGGTGTTCCCCAACACCGGCCCGGTGCTCACTCGCTGGACCCTGCGGGCCTATCCCGCCCCCCACCGCCCGCTCACCTGGCAGGTCCCGCTCATCCTCAACGAGGTGGTGGTGAACCTCACCGATGGCGAGGACTCCTACGACCCGCTGTCCGAGCTGGTGGCCCTGGAGGGCATCGCCAACCTGGGCCAGATGGTCACCTACCAGGAGGGCCCCTACAGCTACCCGGTGTTCCTCACCGACGTGGCCTTCTATCCCGACTACCCGACCCGGGACCGGCACTTCTTTAACGGCATGTGCCTGGTCACGCTCCAAGGTCTACCCCCCGGAGGGCAGTGATGACCGACCTCATAACTCCGTTGGTGTCCGCCCCGTTGCAGCGCATGTCCCATGCCGGCGCGGCGGTGCCCACCACGTTGGTGGGACAGATGAACCCCGGCGACCTGACCTGCGTCATCGCCGGCACCTCAGGCTGGCCGACCGGGGGAGCGGCGGGCCCGTTTCTGATCGTCATCGACGCCGGCTCCGGCAGCGAGGAGAAGATCCTCTGTTCGGCTCAGACCGGTGGCAACATCACCGTGGCCAGTGGAGGCCGGGGCTTCGACAACACGGCCCAGTACCTGCACAGCGCCGGGGCCCCGGTCGAGCACGTGGCCGGGGCGTGCGAGCTGGACGACGCCAACGCCCACATCTACGACACGTCACGTGATGACCCGTCCCATTCCAAGTACCCGCTGGTGTCGGGGGCGCGACCGTTCACTGGGCTGCAGGCGTTTAACGCCGGCCTGAATGCCACCGGTCCGGTCGGCCTCACCGGTCCGGTCACCGTCACCGGCAACGAGACCGTGTCGGGCACGCTGTCAGCGGGTAGCACGGCCACCGCTCAGGCTCTGGTGGCCACCCTGTCAGGCGCCAACGGACGATTCGTCGGCGGCGGGGTCAGCGGTCCCCCGACTGGCGGGCCCTACAACGTTGGTGACTTCATCGTCAACCAGGACGGGACCGTCTACATCTGCATCACCGCCGGCTCTCCGGGTACCTGGAAGTCGCCACCCAAGGGCTACATCGCTGAGTTCCAGGGGCCGTCGGTGCAGACTGACTGCTCCTCAGCCACCACCAATCTCATCGCGATCTCGTTCCCCGTGATCAATGGACGGCGCTACCGGGTCGTCCCGACGGCCAACGCCTCTCAGATCACTGCGGTCGGCAGTCCCCGCGCCTATCTCGGTTCCATCACTGGGCCCATAGCCCTGGATCCACCCGGCAACATCTACGTCTTCTTCTGGCCCACCACGCCCAACACGGGCTGGAACATCTACCAGCAGACCCATCTCTACTTCACCGCTAGTGGCAACGGGACGGCCACGATGCAGCTCCAGGCGAGCACCACCGCCGGGGCTCTGCGGTTTGGGGCCAACGGTTCCCAGGTCGTCGTGGAAGACATCGGCACCACCTAAAGGAGATTCATGAGCTACCAGTCTCAGGCCCAGCTCGCAGGCGACCCCCTTTTCCAGGGGCGGTCCACGTCCTGCGCCATGCAGCAGGCCGACACCTACATCAACGACCAGCGTCCCAACTTCGTGGCTGTGGCCGAAGCGGTCCTACGCGACGAGTCCACCGTCACCCTGACCTTCACCAGGCTGAACGCCGCTGCTCCGGGCGCGGCCGAGAAGGTCGACAACGGCGACGGCACCATCAGCCAGGAGAACGTCAGCGACGGGGATCTCCTGGCTGCCACCCAAGCCAACTGGCAGGTGGTGGCTGGCCTGTACTTCAACGAGGACGGGACACCCAAGACGTGACCGTCATCTGGCCACCTCCCGCCGCCGATATACCGGACGAGGGCGAAGACCCCCAGAGCAATCTGCTGCCCAACCCCGAGGACTTGAAGGCCATGAGCCGGGAGGAACGTCGGGAGATCTTCAGGCTCATCGAGAGCTGGGAAGGCCCGCTGGTGGAATGGGTCCGCCAGGAGATCCGCAAGCTGGACGGTGGAGCATGACCCTCAAGCGGGTGGCGATCCCTTCGCCCAACTACAGCTCCCGGGGTGGCAGCGCGGTGCGATTGATCGTGCTGCACACCGCCGAGGGAGCCACCACCTATCAATCACTGGGCAACTACTTCGCCAACCCGGGCGCTCAGGTCAGCTCCCACGTGGGGATTGATGACACCCCCAACACGGTGGGCGAGTACGTGCAGCGGGCCGGCAAGGCGTGGACCGCGGCCAACGCCAACCCCTACTCGATCCAGGCCGAGCTGTGCGCCTTTGCCGAGTGGGACCCGGCGACGTGGAATCAGCATCCGATCATGCTGCAGAACACCGCGGCGTGGATTGCGGAGGAGGCGGCTGTATTTGGAATCCCTATCGTCAAGCTCACCGCCGCCCAGGCCCAGGATGGCCGTTCCCGCGGTGTATGCCAGCACGTCGACCTCGGGGCGGCGGGCGGCGGTCACTGGGACTGCGGCCCCAACTTCCCCATCGACTCGGTACTCGCCATGGCCTCGGGTAGTGCAGGGCCGGCGCCCACCCCATCCCCCGGATCCACCACGAAGGGTAGGACCATGATCGCCAGCACATCCACCGGCAAGGGGTACTGGACCGCCACCTACGACGGGGCCGTGTATGCCTTCGGTGACGCCAAGTACGTCGACAACGTGTACGGGAAGATGGACCCGAAGACCTCCATCGTCGGGATCGCCGGCAAGGGCAACGACGGCTACTGGATGCTGGCCTCCGACGGTGGCATCTTCGCCTTCGGGTCAGCCGCCTATGCCGGGAGGCCGGACCGAGTCTGATGCCATGGCGGATCAAACGGCTCTGGTACTTCATCCTCCTGGGCGGGGCGTGCATCAGCCTCGGCCTGGTGGTCCTCTACCGGGACCGGTTCGGGGACACCCGGATGCTCGCCGCTGCCGCCATCGTCGGCGGGGTGGCCATGATTCTCAACGCCCTGCCGTCCGACGGCGGGGACGAGGGTGGCCCATGAACGGCGCCAACGCCTCGCCATGGTCCTCGTCTTCGTGGCCATCGTGGCCGGCGGAGGCGCCCTGGTCGAACTCATCTATCTCGCCGTGCGTTGGGCGCTAGGAGGCTGACGTGCAAGCACCCGTAACCCGAGGGCGGCTGGGGGCCCGGTCGGTCAACTCACTGGGGCTGGTCGGCGCGCCCCAGGTCATCAACAACCTGCCCCTGGTGGTCGACCTCCAGGCCTACGAGGGCGACGACCTGTTCGTGGACATCACCGTCAACAACCCCGACGGCTCGCCCACCGATCTGTCCCATGCCACCGTCACCGCCCAGGTCCGCACCTCTCCCAACGCCCTCGACATCCTGGCCAACTTCGAGGTGGTGGTGGCCTCCAACCAGATCCACCTGCAGCTGCCCAGCGCCCAGTCCCAGCTCCTGATCCTCCAGACCGCGTGGGACTGCCAGATGTCCATCGCCGGGGTGGTCACGACCCTGGCCGCGGGAACCATCTACTCCACTCCTGACGTGACGAGGTGACGTATGCCTGATGTCGCCAACGCCTCCCTGGACGCCGCCCAGCAGGCCATCCTGGCCCCGGGCACCCAGTACTGGCTGTCGGTCCACTCCGCCGATCCGGGGGGCACAGGAGCCGCTGAGGGCCCCGATGGTCGCCAACCAATCCACTTCGCGGCGTCGAGCGCCGGCAGCCAGCAATCGACCGACGCCCAGACCTGGCCCACGGTGGTGGGTGGGACCACCTACTCGAACTTCGGGGTGTGGACCGCGGCCAGCGCCGGCACCTACCTGCGGGGTGGGCAGCTGGCCCTGACGGTGGTGCCCCCGCCCGGTACCCAGCTCCAGTTCGCTCCGGGCGCGGTCGTCGTCAAAGCCGCATGATCCTCCGCTTCGCCCCGTACTACGGCCACAAGGCCTCGGGGGTCGACTTCTACCGGGGTGTCACCACCCAGGCCCAGAGCGCCCTGGCGGTGATGAACTTCTCCGGTCAGGCCTCGATGTTGGTCAACAGCGTGGGCCAGGGCATCGGGGTGATGAACTTCAACGGGGCGGCCATCATGGTCATGGGTCTGCGGGCCCACGGCCAGGGATCCATGACCTTCTCGGGACTGGCCACCGCCTGGTGGGTGCCGCCCTACTGCGTGACCGTCACCACGGGCCGGGCCCGACCGCTGGTCACGGTGACCGGCCGGGCGTCCCATCGGGTCAGCGTGGCGGGTCGCCCGGGCCCGGTGGCCACGGTGACCGGCCGGCCTCCATATCGAATAACGGTGAAGTCAGGAAAGTTGCCCTGCTGACGTCGATCACGTAGGCCTGGCCATCGGTCAGCCCTCGATGCTTGCCCGGCATGACCCAGGCGTGGCTGGGGTTCTCGCAATAGGCGATGACGGTGTAGAGCTTGCCGGCTACGGCGATGTGTTCGTCGCTCACGGTTCTGGCCCAAGTGGATAGAACACCTCGCCGTGGAAGTGGCACAAGTAGACCGGGTGGGAGTCAGGACCGTCTGGGCGCCACTCGATCTGGGCCAGCCTCCGGCAGGGTGGTTCGTCGGGAACGATGTCGTCAACCGTGCAGAGTTGCAGATCACTGTGAACGAACGGCCAGCTCATTCTGCGACCTCCGATTCTTGAACGCGAGCCGCTGCCTGTCCGTTGTTGACGCCGTGGTCGTACGCCTCGTTCTTGGCGGGATCATCCCAGGTCATCCCCACGCTCAGATCGTGGGGCGATTCGAGGCCGTCCTGATAGCCAATCTCGTAGGGCGTCATGCCGATTCCTCCTCTGGCAGTTCGTCGCCCCACGCATCCCAACCAGGGGCGCGCTCGCGGGCGAACAGTTCTAGATACGGTCCGTCATAGAGCCGCTCGATTCGATGGCGTGTCTCGTCAGGTTTACGAGAGTGCTTGCCGACTGGCGCCTCGATGATCTGATGGACGCCAGCATCCTTGCGGGTCAGCCCTTTACCCTTCGCCCCGATCAGGCACAGCTCGGCGTTCGCTCGCGTATAGAAACCCATCCCCCAAAAGAGCGAGGAGGTCCGTAGGTTCTGTTTGACCCATACGAAACCGATTGTCTTGTAGGTGAACCCCCACTCGCTCATCAGCGCCAGAGCCTGCGGCAGCTTCGGGCCTGTCGCCCACATGAATAACAGGGCGTTGTCGGCGCTCCATTCCTGGACGGGAATAGAGGCGAGAGCGGTTACGTCGACACGCCCCGATCTGGTGGGACGCGGTGCGGAGAGCGTTGCGTATTCCTTCTCAACCGCCCTGGCCGAACCACGATTAACGAGTGGCGACTGCGACCATCCCCACGGCGGGTCGGCATAGATGACGGGGTACGCCGCGCTAGACAGTGGTAGGTCGAATGCGAAGGTTCTGACGGTTGGCTGGTCCAGCCCCAGGTCCGAAAGTGAGTTACTTGTCATCGATCACCTCTTGAACCTCTTGGAGCCATAGCACGGTGTGACGGGGGTCCTGGCGCCAGCCTCCACAAATGACACACGGATAGGGCTCGGCACCATGAAGGATCACGTCGACCGTGTACCGATGCGGGAGTGACGCCTCCAGCGCGGCCATCAGGTCTCTAGGCTCCTCTTCCCCTACCATCCCGGCTCCTCCGGTTTGATGACGATGCGGAACGGCCCGCCGGCCAGGGCCCAGTAGACCCGGGCGCCCAGCTCGTAGTACTCCGCGAACTGGTGCCACCACCGCGACCGTGGCCCCCACACCGGCACCGCGTTCAACAGCCAGATCGGCTCCTCGCCGCGGTGGAGGCTACGGCTCTGCAGTGATCGGCTCACGGCATGATCTCGTGGAGATGGAAGGTGGTGTCATGCACGGCCACGAACTCATCTTCGGGAGGCAGGATCATGGCGATGGGAAGATCGGCCGGCATCAGCTCGTAGCGGGCATGGGAGATCTCATCCCAGTGGGGATACCGGGTCAGTCTCTGGCGGTGGTCACGGAACGAGATGGACAGGTGCCAGCCGGCGGGCTCGTGGCCCACGATGGCCATCAGTACCCCGTCGTTCACCCGGCGCTGGTACACCTTGGCCTCCACCCCCAGGATCAGCTGCGTGTCCACCTCCACCCACGGGGACCGCTGCCGGGTGAGCGGCTTACCGGGCGTGGTCATTGCCGAACCACTGAGTCAACCGGGCCTGGGCCAGGAGGGCGTGAGCGATGGCCATCAGGCCGATGGTTACGCGGCTGGCATCGCTGTGATGCACCGTCTCGGGATCAGTGAAGTACGTCATCAGGATCTCGGCGCTGGCCATGTGATCCTTGGCCAGCTGGAATGGAGTCTTCGGGGGATTCAGCGCGGTCACTTCCGACTCCTTCGCACCAGCCCCGCCCCGAGGGCGACCAGGGCCACCGCCAGAGTGAGGTCCAGCGCGGTGTAGCTCCCGGTCAGGGCGAGGCCGCTGGGCGCCGGCACCCCGATGGTCGTGGTGGTGGTCATGGGATCCTCCGGTAGCCGGTGGACATCTCCAGACAGAGCTTGCAGTTCACCGGGTCGTCGGTCTCCCGCCCGTAGAGGGACCGCTCGCACAGCGAGGCGCTGTCGTTCTCGTAGGAGTTGCGGGCATAGTGGACCTTCGGCTCCCGACCGTAGCGCCGGGCGCTGTCACCGCCCCGCAGATGCTTGGGGCTGACCATGAGCTTTCACCTCCCTGGTGCCAATCCACAGGTCGTAGGAACGGGCATGGCCACCGGCCACGTCGGTGGCTCGCTTCCCTCCGGTGCGAATGATCCAGCCCATGCGGGCGGCCTGGTTGAACACCGCGCCCATGGCGGTCGGACGCTCGATGCTGATGCCCAGCTTCTTCAATAGGCCTCGGACCTCGTCCGCATTGAACTCAACGCCGGCCAGCGCGTAGAAGCGGATGGCTTCCAGCACGGCCGCCTTGAACATGGCCGTGGTGGCGGCCTCCACTCGCTCCAGGGCTCGGTCCCGCTCGTGACGTTCGTCGTCTCGGTCAGTCACAGCGCGCACTGCCGGCAGGGGTCGTCGGGATAGCACCACTCGGAACAGTCGTAGCACCAGGCCCGGTGCTCGCCCACGGTCCGGTGGTCACCACAGTGGCGGGGCTCGTGGCCCTGGAAGTTGCCGTCTCGATCAAAGATCTCCATCAGTGCTTCCTCACCACGATGGCGCCATCTATGAAGGCGATGCGGTCCACGGCGAAGTAGTGGGCGACATACTCGCGACACCGTGGCTCCGGGCACTTCAGGGCGTGGTCGATGAGACCGGGGTAGGCGCGGTCCATCATCCGCTGGCGACGGCGCAGTTTGCGTTTGGTCATCATCAGTGCCTCAACGCCTCCCACTGCTCCGGGGTGAGCGCGTCGCGCACCCGCTGGCGGGGCTTGGGCTTGCTGGCCGCCACCAGCTGGTCGGCCTGGGCCGAGACGATGTCCTGCAACTTGACAATCTGACCCTGCAGCTCGTCGTTGCGCTTCAGCAGGGCCAGGATGATCTGCTCCGCCGAGGGCTCGTGCTCATCGCGGTGACCCATCTCCTCGTTCTCCCGGGCCATGACCGCCGCCAATGGCAACGGGGCCGGGCAGGGGGGCAGGTACATGGTGGGGTCGACCAGCTCCAGGCGGATCATGGGGTTGTAGCCGTTGTCCGCGAACCTCCGGAGCCCGTGCTTGTAGGTGCGCAGGATCAGGGATCGTTGCTCCAGGTGGCGCAGGTTCCATCCCAAGGTCTTGACCCGCAGGTCCAGCTCCTCGGCCAGGCTGGAGGTCAGCCCGCCCCCCTGGGGTCTCGGGTCGGTGTTGGTCAGGGGGCCGTGGCGCTTCAGGTGCCACAGGATTCGGAGCTGGGTACGGGTGTACTCCTCGGCCATGGTGATTCCTCCTTTGGTGATTCTCGGTCCAGAAACTCCTGAACGATCTGGTTGATCAACCAGTTCAGGGAGATCCCCCGCTCGGTGGCTACCCGGGCCAGCGCGTCGTGGTTCTCGACGGGCATCCGGAACGAGGTGCTTTTGGTGGTCGGCTCGGGCCGGCGGTTGTGCCTCATGACGCCTTCCTCAGCCATCGCTTGATCCGCCCGGCCATGACCGGACGGGGGGCGACCCGGGTCATCCGCCCGTTGCAGCGGGGCGGGAGCAACGGTGTGTTGCTGGTGCAGACCCGCCGGGCCTTCACCGTCATCAACCTCAGCTCGCCGCAGTCCGGGCACCAGTACCACTCGTGCCCGGACACCTGTCCCTCCAGGGTCCAGGCCGACACGTGGCTGACCGTGGTGGCCGCCCCGACGTCGGCGGCCAGGGCCGCTTTGTATGTATCGGCAGGGCTCCTATCGGCCGTGAAGTACAGCAATCCCCTCTCGGCCAGGGCCTTGATTATCAGTCTGTAGGTCAGGTTGGCGTCCTGTGTTTTCAAGAGTCCCCTCCTCCCTGTCGCTGGCTCAGAACACGAACCCCCCCGTGTTCTGCTGTACGCGCTCAGATCACGGGTCCCTACACCCGTGTGTTCTGCTGTTCTGCTGTTCTGACCCCCCGGTTCCATCAGAACTGTCCGGGTTGTCCGTTTGCCGGTCTGGACACCAGCCACCCCTTCTGGACGCCGTTGGCTCCAACGTCGTTGAGGGTGTACTGGCGGGCTTTGATGTTTTCCCGGGCCCTGGCCCGGTCGATGATTCCTCGGGGAAAACCAAGATCCTGAAGGGCGGTTAGGAACTCATGTGAGGGCATCTCTTTTCCCTCCGGCAGAAGCTCGCGGATGGCCAGGCGGGCCTGGCCCTGCAGGGAGTCGGGGTCCACCGGGGTGATGTTGAGCAGTTCGTCGGCGCTGAACTCCACCTCGCCGCCCCACTCCACGAAGGCGCAGGGCATGGTCTCGTGCTTGGTCAGCCGGAAGGACAGGGCGGTGGGCTTGGCCTCGGTGTTGACCTTGACCGGGGCCATCACCCGGATGCTCTCGTCGTTGGGGTGGTAGCCGATGGAGTGCACGGCCCGGGCCACCCCGGCGATACCGATGGATCCGTTCCCCTGGTACATGGCCTTGCCGGTGCGCTCCTTGCGCAGGTGGCGGATCAGGATGATGGTGCAGCCGGTGGCCCGGGCCATCTCCACCAGAGGCTGGAGGGCCCGGCGCACGTGGGCGTCCTTGTGGGTGTCGACCTCGCCGGCCAGGTAGGCGGACAGCACGTCCACCACCACCAGGGCCGCGCTGTGCTCCTCGACCTTCTCCCACAGCAGGGCGGTGTCGAGTGGGAGGGTGACGGGCACCACCTCGTCCTCGTGGCTCACCGCCTCCACGTGGATGACCCGGTCCAGGTTGGCGCCAGCGGCCTGCAGCCGCCAGACGGTGGTGTCGTCCATGTCGTCCTCGGCCGAGAGAAACAGGACGTTCCTGGGGGCCAATCCGGGGCTTCCGTCAGGCATCTCCTTGCCGGTGGTGACCCGGGCCAGCAGGTCCAGGCTGACGGTGGACTTCCCGGTGGCCGGATCCCCTTCGAGCACGACCAGCTTCCCCTTGGGCAGCCACCGATGCCACAACCACTCGGGGTGGACCGGGGTCACCTCGGACACGGCCCGGGTCACCATCCCCTTGCCCATGCCGACCTGGCCCACCTTGATCTTGTCGATCTTCGGCTTCTTGCCCGGCTCCCCGGCGTCGTGGAATCCCCGCTCCAGCAGATCCTTGCGGGCCGCCTTGAACATGGCGTTGGTGTCGCCGGGGTGGTTGGCCCCGTGGTACAGCCAGGAGTACAGCCCGAAGGGGTCCATCGGTTTGCGCAGCGGGATCCCGGTGGCCGCGGCCACGGTCTCCGACCACACCGCGCAGTGGCCGTCGTCGCCATACACGGTGGCGCTCACCTCGTTGGCGGCCTTGGGGTGGCGCCAGTGGGTATCCCCGGTGCGGCGGTCGGTGCGAACCAGGGTCCACGACAGGGACTTCAGGATCTCCCCGCACTTCACCACCTCGTTGAACCGGGAGCCGGCCAGGTGGCGGGCCTGACTCTGACGGGTCTGGACCTCCTCCCGGGTCGGCAGCGGCTCCAGCAGATCCTCCACCTCGTCGGCGCCGTAGTCGAGCTGCCAGCGGGCCTTGAAGGTGACCGGGACCGGCCGGCCCAGCTTGAAGTTGAACGTGCCCGGCAGGCGCATGACCCGGTCGATGTTGCTGACGTTGTCGATGTGACAGCCGGCCTCGGTGGCGATGCGTTCCCAGGTGAGATGCCAGCGGGTCAACAGCGGGATGGCCTCGGCCGCCGGCAGGGGTTCCTTCAGCCGCCACCATGGTTGCAGCCCGTACCCGGAGTGCACCACGGCGGTGGGGGCCAACGGGAAGCGCTCGATGAGGGTCACCACCACGCTCTTGTTGAGGGGCAGGTTCGGCAACCGGTGGGCCGGGCCGGCGATGTCGATGTCCAACCACAGGGCCGGGATGGAGGCGCACTGGCTGATCCCACCCCGGGCCCCGGCCTCCAGGCGGTCGTAGCGGGGTGCCACCCCGAACCACAGATCGCCTTTCATCCCGAGGATGTCGATCATCGGACCGAGGGCCCGCAGGTTGTCCACGGGGGCCCACTCCACATGGCGCCGGCCCCCGTTGTGCTCGACCGAGAAGAGGTTGACCCACCCGGCCTCCTGGCGGCCATAGAGCTGTTGCAACCACTCCATGGCCGCCGTGACGTTGACCGGCACGGGTCAGCTCTCGAACAGGTCGGACTCAGCCTCCGTTGGCGCGGGGCGGGCCATCGTCTGGATGTTGGACTGCTGGGTGGGGGCTGCCGGGAACGGGTTCCCACCCTCCACCGAGATCCGGTAGATCTTGGTGGGGTTGCCGTAGGCCGAGGGCCGCAGCTCGGTCAGCTCGATGTCGATGATGTCACCGGCCTCCGGCTTCAGCTGGAGCATCTGGCCCTTCAGGTTCTTGGACCCGGCGATCACCTCGCCCACCGGGTAGCTGGCCTGCTTGCCGGCGAGGAGGGTGGCCACGTCGACCAGCTGGTACTTGATGGCCACCCCGTTGCGGCTGGTGAACTTGCTCACGTCCTTGATCCGGCCCTTGATTCGGTCCCCGATCACCTGGCACTTCAGCGTGGGCGGGTAGTCGTCATCGTCGGGAAGCAGTTCGGGGTCGTCATAGATGCTCATTTGGGGGTCTCCTTCATCAGGTACAACTTCACGAGGGCGCAGGCCTGTTCGATGTGGGCGCCGGTCATCTGGGACGGCTTGGTTGGGATCCCCAGCTCGCGGAAGTGCAGCGACACCTCCAGCTTCTGCTCCAGCGTCATCATGCCCACGTGCTTCTGCAGCCAGACCAGCATCAGGGGTTCCTCGCCGGGTAGCTCATCGAAGCGAACCGACCGGCGCTCCAGCGGGCCGCTCATCTTCGGGCCGTCGGCCTCCCACTTGCGGACTTCGAGCGCGGCCAGGAAGGCCCGGCGGTAACCGACGTGCATGGGCAGGGGTCGAAGTTTGTAGCCCTTGTCGGTCAGGTGGACCAGCAGGCAGGAGTCGGGTGGCTTCCACTCGTGCTCGGTGCCGTCGGCGTCCAGGCGGTACTCGGCCCCCAGCGCGTAGGCCCCCACCACCTGCACGCCCATGTCCTCGTACAGGCCCCGGCCGGTCTTGTAGTCGATGAGGCAGCGGCCCAGCTCGGGGAAGGCCCGCAGCCGGCCGAGGAAATCCAGGGTTCCGGCGAACAGGTGCTTCTCGTTGTAGATGGTGGCCTCGGTCATCTCGGGTACCAATCCGATCTCGGCGTGCAGCTTCTGGGCCGAGTCGATCCACGGCTCCACCGCGGCCTCGACCTCGTAGGTCTTGCCGGCCACGATGTTCTCCATAACGGCGTGGATCTCCGAACCGCGCGCCGCGGCCCGGTCCCGCTGGTCCCAGGGCACCCGCTTCAGCAGGTTGACCGCGTCCATGGCCGGCAGCCCCACCCAGTTGTCCATGTAGGACACGGCGTACTCGGCCACCTTCAGCGCGGCCCACCGGGGGATGGCCTCCTTCGGCAACGCGGAGACCACCGAGGTGACCGAGCGGTACACCGGCATCCGGTTGTGGCGGACCGGGTGGCGGTACCACCGTTTGCCGTTGATGTCGACGGCCATGGTCGGGGTGGTCACTCGGGCACCTCCCCGGTGACGGGGTCCATCTCCATCCACGTCGGGTAGGTCTGCTCCCTGACACAGTCGTTGCACGCGCCCTGCTCGGAGGCCTCCCGGTTGCTCATCAGCCGGTGGCAGTACGGGCACTCGTGGGGCGGGTGGTCAGCCGTCCATTCCATGCATCCCACCTCCATCCTCCGCTCCGCCCTGGATCACGATGACGTCGTCGGCCCAGCGGTCCCCGATGACCTTGAACACAGTGGCTCCGGGGTATTGATTGAGGAAGGCCCCGAGGGCCACCTCCAGGGTGCGAGCGAACACCCACACGTTGAGATTCCGGCGGTAACTCTGGTCCTCCGGCTTGTCGCTGGCCTCGATGTGCCAGACCTTGCTGGTGTGGGCGGCCTTCACAGTGTCGGTCTCCCGGTGAAGGCCATCAGCACGGCGGGGATGTCGCGGGGATCAGCAGAGAACAGAGCGATGCGGATCCGGCGGGGGCCCGGCTGACCATGGCGGCGATCCGGTTCCTCATAGGTGAACGTGGGTAGGACGAGTAAGTCGGGCGGGTCCTCGGGCACTGACTCGGGGGCGCGAGGTACCCGCCTGCGGGTGGTGGTCACTGGGACCCCTCCTCCTCGGTAGCTATTCAGTTTTCAGCGAAAAGGAAAGGGGTCTTCCCTCTTCGCTACAGCCACCCCAGCGACTGCCAGTCGTAGAGCACGGGCCGCACCAGCCTCACGTTCCTCCACGCGGCGATCCCGATGGTGGGGAGCTGCCGCCAAGGAGAATCACCAACCCAAGCGGAGCCCTGGGTCCCACCATCGGGACGAGAGGCCACCTTAGCTGACGGGGGCATGGTGAGCGCGGATGCGGGCGTAGAGCGGGGCGAAGACCTTCAGGGGGAGCGTGACGTACCACTCTCCCGGGTTCCCTCGGCCCCACCTCTTGTGGACCACGACGAAGTACGGGACCCCCTTTCTCTCGGCCTGCTTGGTTGTCTCATCTATCCAGAGCGCGAGCTTCATCTCGTGCGCGGTCTTGACCTGCACGCACAGCTCCTCGATCCCCCCGATGTCCCCGGTGTCTCCCGCCCCCGCGAGCGCGGTGCGGTAGGCCTCGGGGAACCATTCGCGCACGAACCCGAGCACAGCGGTCTCCCCTTCAGTACCTGTCTGCTTCGGGCGGCGCTTCACTGTGCCACGGAACGGGGCGGGAAGGGAACTGTCCGTGGACGCCGGCCCCGGGTGAGGGTCGGGCTGACCTCGGAGGCCGCCGCCCACTCCTCCAAAGCTGAACGGCGGTAACGGACGTACTTGGTGCCCTTCACCACGTAGGGGGGCCCGGTCTTGCTATGCCTCCACCACTTGAGGGTGGCAGCCGGGATCTTCAGCCACTCGGCCGCCTCCTCGGTGGTCAGTAGCTCCTCTTCACCCGGCATCGGCTCCCCCTGTATTGCGGTTGGGTGGTGGAGGGAACGCTAAACTTGCGTGTTGTAGCCTGTCTAGGCTGAATACAGATGAATACATCTGCTACCAAAGGAGAATCACCGTGGGATCAGTGCAGATCAAGAACGGTAGGCCGCAGGGCCGCTACCGGGACGCCGAGGGCAACCAGCACGCCCGGATGTTTGACACCCCCGAGCAGGCCGAGGACTACTGGAGGGCCGGGGAGCAGCTGGTACGCGACGGCCTCCACCCCGGCACCGGCCACCGGATGACGGTGGAGGCCTACTGGCTGGACCAGTACCGCCACCGGTTCGGGTACCTGCAGCCCGGAAGTCGGAAGCTCATGGAGTCCATCTTTTGCGTCCATATCATCCCCCGGTTCGGGCCCCTGGCTTTCCACCAAATAACCTTCGAGATGGTGGCCGACTGGAAGGATGAAATGGTTGGCGCCGGTAAAGCCCCAAGATACGTGCGGGAAATCCTGCGTTTCTTCTATGCAATGCTGACCAGCGCAGCCCACCTCGATATGTTCGACATTGCCCTGGTCGGACGGATGAAAGGCGAGATCCGCAAGCCCAAGCCCAAGACCAAAGGTCTGGCCGTCAACCCCGACAAAATCCCCACCCCCGAGCAGGTCGGGGAATGGTTCGAGAAGATGCCCGACTACTGCGGTCTGGCCGTGATGATCGCGGCCCAGACCGGGATGCGGGCCGGCGAGGTGTTGGGCCTGTCCATGGAACGGATCGGGATCCGCAAGGCCACCGTGGACCGCCAGCTGAAGGACAGCCGGGAGCGGGGCGACTACATGGGCCCGACCAAGAGCGAGGCGTCGGATCGGCCGGTGCCGCTGCCCGCCCCGCTCATGGACCTGCTGGCTGAGCACCTGGTCCGCTACCCGCCCATCACCCGGACCATGGACTGCTACGACCGCAACAATCAGCACTGGCAGGAAGAGGTCTCCCTGATCTTCGGCACCCGCCACCGGGAGATCCTGCGGTGCTCCAACCTGTCCCATCTGTCGGGGCGGGCCATCGAGCACCGCTACCGCTTCCACGACCTGCGCCACTTCTTTGCCTCCTACATGCTGGCCAACGGGATGGAGCTGCCCGACCTGTCCCGGGCCCTCGGTCACGAGCGGCTGTCGATCACCCAGGACACCTACATCCACTGCGTCCCCAAGAAGGAGGAGGACCCCCAGCACGCGGTCATGTCGAGACTGTTCGGTTCTCGTTGACCGCTCGTTGACCGGGCCGCGAAAGCCCTGGTCAGAGCCCTATGTCCATGATCATGAACTTCACCGACATGGACTTTCATAAAGGGCCTCTGACCAGGGCTTTTCTCTGTCAGTCCCCCGCTCTGGGTGAGTCTGGGTTGAGGGTGGATTTGGATGGGATTGGATGCGCCGTTGACTCCCGGGTGACCGGGCCCAGCCACACCGCCGTCCGCTTCCAGTAGGCGATGCGCCGACGCAGGATCGGGGCGCACCGGGTCACCTCGCCGGCCTCGATCTCGAAGCTGGCCGAGAAGGCCGCCGTGGTCACCATGTACAGGCCGTCCCTCACGACGCCGGAGCTTCTGGACGGTGCGCCGGCTGGCCCGGCTGGTGTAGGGCGTGCCTTGCTCCGTGATGTGCTTGGTCAGCACCCGCAGATCCTCCGGGGTGATGTCGTGGTACATGACGAACCTCGCGACTCGGTACATGCCCAGTCCATACGTCGGACCGCGGCGCGCTGTCCGGTTTCACTGTCGCCCCCGCCGTCGCCGCCACAGCAGGGCCGCGCTGTTGCCCACCATGGCCCCGCCGACGAAGCTGGCCGACACCCACCACCACGACCCGACGAACAGCTCCCCGCCGAAGACCCCGAGCAGGCACAGGAGCACCCCGACGGACGCCAGCCACCAGGCCAGGGCAGGGTGGGCCAGGTGGAGGTTGAGTCACCGCTTCCACCACCGTCGCTCCCGCTTCACCCAATAGTGGTGACCCAGCTGAGCCTCGGCCTCGGTCCCGTAGCGCTCGATATATTCGTCATCCACCCCGCCGAAGATCATGGTCTCGAAGATCTTGGGGGCGGTCTCACCCAGGAAGGGCATGGAGTGGTCCAGGCCCAGCCAGACGGTCGACACATTGACCTGTCCGATTTGAGTAAATCCGATCCGTTTATAATCCCAGTCCTGCATCAGGACGCCCCACTCCATGAGGGTGAGAGGCTGGCCCTGACGATCCAGATAGCGGATCTCGGGCAGGTCAAAACCGCCGTTGAACATGGTCTAAATCCAAAAGAAAAGGAAAGGGGTCTTCCCCCCTATTCACCTGCGGATACGTGTCCGATCACTTGCACCTGCCAGATGGCGTTGCCATTGGAGAGGTGCATCACCAGGCCGGCGTCGTCGGTCAGGGCCAGCACCTTCACCATCAGGCTCCCACCCAGGGCAGGGTGAGGCACGATCTGATCTAACAGGCTCGGCTGATGGACAGGAAGGTGCTGAGCGGCCCCCCTGCGGCCCATACGGGGCTCGCGGGGCAGATCCCGGGCGTCGGGTAGCCCGTTGGCTCCCTGGCGTTCCTGGCGGGCCGCCGAACGCTCAGCGTCGCGCTCCATTTGCTTACGGTGGTCATCCTTACGGAGACGGTTCCGCCTGGCGACGAAGGTCGCGTAAGCGGCCTCGTCGGCCTCGATCTCAGCGGTCACATCTCGCTGGCCGATCACCTGGTAGCTCAGCTCCGGCGGCCCCTGGTAGCCCTCCCGACGGGGTAGTTGAGTGCCCGCGATCTGATAGCCGGCCAGCTTCATATCCTGCACCAGCACGCTGATCAGTGACTTGGTGCGGCCCAGGTCTTGGGCGTCCTGCCCGGTAACTGACTCGCCATTTAATAACCGCTGGCCCAGGATGGCGCTGGCCGAGTCGGCCGTGGTGCGGTAGCTCTCGATCCGGTCGACCAGAGACTTCAGGCCTTTCCAGCCCTTCCCGTTAGCTGGCACGGCGCGGCCTCCTCGGGGCTCTGGTCTCCAGCGAAGCCAACATCGAAGCCTCGTTCTCGAAGATCGTGGCCCGATGCAGCATCTCGATCCGCACCGCGTGGGCGTTGACCGGGGCCTCCAGCCCCTCGAACAGATAGCCCTCGGAGTGGTGATAGCTGGCGCCGATACGGTCACCGTTCAACCCCCAACGGTCGACCCGGATGGTTTCGCACCGCTGGCAACGCAGGTGTCGGACCACGTTGCCGGCGGCGCCCCGGAAGTATCCGAGGATTCTCCAGACGTGGCCCAGGTTTCTGCATTCCAGATAGGTCTCGTCGTATGACTCCAGGGCGACCTCGACGCTGCCTATCGGGGTGATCTCTTTCCTACGTGCCATTGATCCCTCCCAAGATCAAGAAAGACAAGAGGTCTTCCTCCTTTCGCGCCGGTTGTGGGGTGTGATACACACGGGGAAGTTAGCATTAACAGTGGTTGAACTTGAGGAACGGCTGGATTTGAGGAGGATGAGTGTGGATGCCTATCTTCTCGAACCACTGGGCGGGGCGGTCCGGGCGGATCTAAATGTGCGAGGAAAGGGACCAACATCAGTGCGCGTGACCCCCTCCGTCACCTGGAGAATCTTCAGGTGAGGTACCGCGCAGCCCAGGACCGGGCTGACGAGTACCGCATGGAAAGAAACCAGTTCATCAGGGAGCTGGTCCAGGCCAAGGCCTATTCGGCCGCAATCATCGGGAGAGCAGCGCAGATGACCAAGACGCGGGTCCGTCAGATCGCCCAGATGTTGGCGGATTGATGGCGGGCGACAGCTCGCGACCGGCCGGATCCAATCGGGCGACGGCGCCGGCCGGTCGCGATACCACGCCGGACCACGATTCGTGGGTCCGGGGCTATGTGGCCGCCATGATCGGATGGAACATGGTCCCCGCCCCGGCCACCGGATTCGTCCACCTCGACGTGGACCAGATGATGAGGGAGGCGCGACGTCACGCCGAGAACGTCTGGATGGAGTACTACCCAGAGACCATGCCCAGGCATACCAGTTGTGGGGCGTGCACCATGGCCCGCCAGGTGGGGCGACCTGGATGCCAGGTGCACTACCCCACCGAGTACGAGTGATCGGTGGTGGCCTGTGATGCCAAGATCCGGCCCATGTACCCGGTGAACACCATGGAGGTGACTTGCAGCCTCGACGGTCCCCACACCGAGCACACCGGGATGGTACGGGACTACGCCTACCCCGGATCGGAAACCCTGGTTTCGTGGGAGGAGGACGACCGTCGCACCTTCCGGGGGGAGTGGAGACGCTGTCCCCGGGGGTACGTGCATCCTGCCCGCCGGCCATTGGGGTCGTCACGCCGAATGAGTCGTAGCCTCGTGGACATGCCCGCCACATCCAAAGCGCAGTACCGATTCATGCAGGCGGTGGCCCATGGAGGGATCCGCAAGCCCGGTCTGTCCAAGGACCAGGCCGAGGAATACGTGCATGGCCAGCGCTATCAATCCCTGCCCGCCCGGACCAAGAAGGCACCCACCCGCCACCGGTCCAGGCGGGCAGGATAGACGTAGGGAGGTGAGGCACCGCGATCCCCAGCCGCGGTGCCCCTCCCTACACCAGTCCCGGGGAGCAGCCTCCACATGATCTCCACATGATCTCCATGGGGAAGATCGGGGTACTGTTATGGTCAACACGTCGGGAGGAGAATCACCGTGACGGTCAAACATGAGGTGGTCAACGCAACGGCCGACGACGCCCGTCGGTGGATCCGGTATATCCACGAGCAGCGGAGCCTCAGGCCCCAGTATGTCCACCTGTTGGCCCAGAGCATGATCCGGGGGGAATGGCGGCTCAGTAACGACTGCATCACCTTTGAGAGTGCCCCCGGTCGGACCGGGTGTCGGCTCTTGAACGGTCAGCACCGGGCGTACGCGGTGATCGAAGCCGATGAGACGGTCCCGGGCATCACCGTGCCTCTGGTGGTCGGCACCGGGTATGCCCCCGATAGCGGCTCGGTGCTCGACGTCGGCAAGATGCGAACCCTGGCCGACACCCTGGACTTCATCCATGGCACCGAGCAGCCCGGCCACCGCGACATCGCCGCCGCCACCCTTCACTGCTGGCACCTCGACGCCGGCACCTGGAAGGACCGCCAGCCCACCCCGACCCGGATGCAGCTGGTCGACTTCCTCAAGAACGAACCAGGGATTCCCGAGTGCACCGTGATCGGTCAGAAGATGCAGCGCGAGCTGAAGGGCGGGGTGGCCGGATACGCCGGGGCCATCTGGCTGATGCACAACGGCCACCACGTCGGCCGCATTGACGACTTCGTCACCGCGGTGGCCTACGGGGAACAGCTCAGCCGCAACGATCCGGCCTACGTGTTGAACCGGGCCCTTCAGCGGGCCTTCTCCAATCGTCGGGCCGGTAACCCTGACCATCGGCGGGGCTGGTGGTACACGGCCATGATCGTGAAGGCCTGGAACAACCACATCGACGGCAAACGCCAGACGGAGCTGATCTTCAGCCGGGCCGACAACATGCCCACCGCCCAGTGACCGATGAGGAACTACTGACCACGGCCCAGGCCGCGGAGCTAATCGGCGTGGGTGTCTCCACCGTCTGCCTGTGGGCCCGCAACGGCCGGCTGGAGTGGGCCGACCTCATCCGCCGGCACGCCGCGAATCCACGAGGGCTATCGATTCCGGCGGGCCGACGTGCTCGCCGCGAAGGCGGCCTACGTCAGGCCTCCTTCCTCGGTCGGCCGGGGCCTCGGCGCTTCTCGGCCCAGCGGGTGATGGTGGATCGCTTCCAGTAGGGGGTACGGCCCAGGTACCCATCCGGCCGGGGCATGGCGCCCCGGCTCAGATAGAGGGTGACCGTATCGGCCCGGCTCCAGCCCATCAGATCCGCGATGTCCTGGCGGGTGAGGTGGTCAGGCATCGGGCGCCCCTGCGTCCACCCACGCCTCAGCGTGCTTGAGCAGGTTCGCCGCGTCCCTCAGCTTGAGGCTGATTCGCCCTGAGCGGCCGTCGACCATGACGTCCTCGGGGTCGATGCTCAGTAACTCAGCGATGGCGTCAGCGACCGAATCGGGCCGCTCATGATCGGTGATCTCGCGCTCAGGCATGGTCGGCTCCAGAACTGTCGATCTGTGCTTCTCGCTGGGCGTGGAACATGCGAGCCTGTTCGCTATCGACGTGGCGACGGCAGAAGAAATCGCCCGCAACAGCAGGGCGCTCACATGGGCGAGAGGCTCTACGAGTGTCCGTTGAGAACTGGTCGATGACGTAATGGCACCGCGCATAATCGGCATTCTGCGTCATGATGATTCTCCTTTCAGTAGTGAGATAGGTGGGCAGGATGCCTGCCCGCTGGCGGGGTGGTACCAGTCCCCCTGGCCGTAGGTCAGGCGGATGATGGTCTGACAGTGAAGGCACCGGGCCCGTAGCGGGTAGTGCCGTTTGAAGGCCTGCCCGCAGGGGCGACCACCGATGTCGATGATCGTCCCCGGGGTGGGCTGAGCGAGAGGGTGGGTGTCAGGCATCCGAGTCAACCGCCCGCTTGATAGCCGCGCCGGCCAGCTCGGTCCGACGATTGCCGGCCACGATGTCCTCGGGGTCGTAGTCGCCGCGGTTCAGGCCGCTGATGTACTCCCAATCCTCGATACCGCGGTCCACCAACTCGATGATGGCGTCCCACTCCTCACGGGTACCGGTCCAGGTGACTGTAGGCATGGGTGATTCTCCTTTCATTTGGTGCGCCAATCGCACCGCGCCAGCCTCATCGCTGAGGCTGACACGCTGTTATCGGCGGTCTCGATAGCAATCCTCCAGGTGGGCTTTGACCTCGCGGCGTTTGAGCATCCGGCCGCACCGGTCGCACTTACTCCGGGTGTCGAAGACTCCAGCCACCCAGGCGAGGCCCAGGATGAGCAGGATCCAGACGATTTGGTCGGGGTGGATGTGCATCACGAGATCTCTAGTTCTGCGGCCAGCTCGGTGACCACTTGCTCCAGGTAGCCCCCGTCCAGGCTGTCGATGCCACCCAGGCTGGCCACGTTGACGACGATGGGCCGATGGTAGGCATCCTCACCCTCCAGGATCTCCAGGGCCACGTAGTGGCTGCCGAAGCTGGCCAGTTCTCGGATGAAGTCGCGGAACCCAGCGAAGTGTTCACTGGTCCGCTTCACGTCCTTCGGTGGCTGCCACCAAATGACGTCGTTGTAGATGCTCAGCTTCTCAGCGTTACCGTCGAAGCCATCGGGTCGCTGACTACGTCCGGTCTCCCGGTTGCGTTCAGTGCTGGCGATGCGACCATAGAAGTCGGGGTTGTCCTCGAAAGGATTGACGTCGTCCGGTTCGATACGCAACCGCAGGACGCGACCATCCTCCAGGTCGAGAGTGTCCCAATCCATGGTCAAGGTTGACAGGTCATGCATGGTGATTCTCCTTACGTGGTGCGCCAATCGCACCGCACCCGCCTCACGTCACTGAGGCGGACACGCTGTTATTGGTCCTTCAGCAGTTTGAACGTCACGTCAGCGATGTGCCACTGTTCGGCCCAGCTGGCCAGAATATCGGCGTTGGATTGGACCAGTCGCGTCGCGGCTTTCAGGTTGACTACGGTGCCATTGCTGATGGCCTCGCACTGCGCGGCCATGGCCCCAGCGTGCTCCCGTATCTGCGTCAACAGTTCCTCGTTCGTCATTTGGTGATTCTCCTTACGTGGTGCGCCAATCGCACCGCGCCAGCCTCTCACGAGTAGAGGCTGACACGCTGAGATCAGTCGCCATAGAACGACAGTTCCCCCATCCGGCAACGGGGGCAGGTGGAGTAGGTACGAAACTCCCCTTCGGTGAAGGTCTCATCCGTGCGGACGTGGCCAGGACTTCCAACCGTGCCGCGGCCACCGTTCTGCCAGATGTCAACGCCACCGTGCTGGAGTATCCACTCGGCATCACACCCGGGCATGTCACAGGACGCATACCCGGACGTGTAACCGTAGGCATCCGCGTCATCGTCCCCGGTGAAGTTGTAGGCGGTCCAGCTGCCGAAACCGTAGGCATCAGCGTTAGCAATGATGAGCAGGTCACCCCACTTCTCAGTGTGGGCCAGCACGATGCCGAGGTCACCGGATAGGAAGTTGTCATGATTGTAGGTGTTGACCACGAACACCTCTTCACCGTAAAGCCCGGTGGCCTTGATTCGGTTCAGCCAGTCGACCAGATCTAGGCCGTTGTCCAGAGCGTGCTCCATGGCCCGGTCCGCCTCGACGTTGACGCCATCGGTGCGGTCTTCCACCCACTCGTCACGATCACCGATGAGGTAATCGTGCTCTATGTGTAGATCAATCATTTGGTGATTCTCCTTTGGGATTGGTGCCAGATAGCACCGCACCCGCCTCATCACTGAGGCGGACACGCTGTCATCAGGCTGACTCCGGCTCCGGCTCAAAGACCGTGCCGCAGATCAGGTCAACCGCCTTTTGCGCTTGCGAGGCGGCTCGAATGATCACCTGGTTATCTTCCCGAAGCACCCCGATCCAGTGCGCCAGGTAGCTGGCTGAGGCGGGCAGGGTGGCGGCCTGGTCAATGCCCGCCACCGCGGACAGCATGGCGGCTCCCATTTCGGCTACCAGTTCCTCGAAGGAGTAGGTCGGTCCCCCGAACCGATCAAACGTCCCCTTAGCGATACCCTCACGGGACAGGCGCTTGTCGGATCCGGTGGAATGGGTGGCCTCATGGTAGAGGGTGGGATAGAAGTGCTCGGCTGTCTCGAAGCAATCGCGGATGGGCATCCGGATCTCGTCCAGAGCCGGCACGTAGCAGGCTACGTCCCCTCCGTAGTTGACCTTCGGTCCGGTGGACAGGTAGTCGACCAGCAAGGCCTCAGCGTGGGCTATGGCCTCCACGGGAGGCAAGGGCTCCGGAGTAGCAGGCAACCGGGCATCCTCAGCCCAATCGGCCTGGTTCACGTTGAACACGTGGAAGAGACGCAGTAGCGGAATGGTCCGGGTCTTAGCCTTACCGTCGACCATTTCCTCCTTCCGGAGGATCTTCCAAAATACGACCTGGGTCGACCGTTCACCCTTACGGACCTGGCCACCGCGCTCCTGAATCTGACGGTAGGTCCCCCAATATTGGGATCCGTAGCCTTTGGCCGCGCCTTCCATCATCAGCATGAACACGTTCACACCGCGATAGGGGCGATTGGTGCTGAGGCTCATAGGCAGCCCGGCTCCGGCGGTGGCCTTCCATGGTTTGTGCCACGGGACCGTGCCTGCTTCGAGTGCTTCGAGAACAGATTTCGTCGTTTCCGCCGCGGCATCGCGGACGGTCTTGGTGGATGGCATGGTGATTCTCCTTTGGTGGTGCTGACTGCACCGCGCCAGCCTCCCGTTACGGAGGCTGACACGCTGTCGTCAGCCCTGGCAGGTGACCAGGTCGGCACCGCAGAACATCAGCGGGCCGGTATCGCTGTCACAGTGCGCGTGGTCATGACCGTCGATCCAGCGCTGAGACTTGTAGTCGTAGTGGCAACCGCGGGTCATTTGCTCCCGGTCGGCACCGGTCGCGTTCTCGAAGGTGAGAATGTCCATGATCAGTAGTTGACCGGTGAGACCTTGATCTCACCCGTGGTGTTCCCGTTGCTGTCCAGTAGCGGACGGGTGGACCCACACGCCATGTCAAGCGCGTTGCGCTTGACCTGGTCGAGAACGTAGGCCAGTTCACTGGCCGCATCCTCAAACCACGCGGCGTTATCGCAATCAATCGTGATTGTGAAGTCATGCATCGGTGATTCTCCTTTGTGGTGTCGGAATGGCACCGCGCCCTGCCTGGCTGATCATGTCCAGGCAGACACGCTGACATCCCGAGAATCTGTCTCGATTGGGAGGCTATTTCTCATCCTCCACGATCAATCCCTAACCGGTTTGGCGCCGTCCTACTGCTCTGGCGTTGACTTCGGGATCACCTTTGTCTCGGGATTCTCACCCTGATCAGCAAGGCTATGTGTGGCGCTCGTAGCGACCTGCCCTGACTGCCTCATCCGTTGTGCTGGACACCACAATAACCGATCACCAAAGAGAAGCAAGGCAGTTTCTCTTGAAAACGCGGGATTTCTTTTAAACGCCCTGGTCAACGGCCTAAGAAAGTTTCCCCGGATCTCGCTGTCCCGGTATCGTTAGCCTTGCTTACGTTTACCAGGTAGCGACCAGGTCGACCGACGGACGGACGTCGGCAGGCAGCCAGCGAGTGACAGCGAGGCGGACAGCGAGGCAGCCAGCGAGTCAGCCAGCGAGACAGCGAGGGGCGGACAGCGAGGCAGCGGGGAACGGTGAACGGGTAGAGCGCGGCCACGACCAGGCAACCGTGACATCGCGCGCTGTCATGATTCGGCCGATCACCACTCAGTGTGGCTGCCACCACCCACCCATGACACCCTTACAATGTTTTCATGTATTACCATGGTCATCAGTCATACGTGGAGTGCGGATAACCATAGTTATCGGTAACACCAACCGCGTTCTACCTGGTATCAGAGCACTCAGGACACATCGCAAAACGACATGACCGGGGCATGTGCCGCCGCCGCCCGACGAGAAAAGTACTTATCTCCTCCCCCTCATAGTGGTAACCGCAGGTGGGGTGCGTGATGTGAGGTATCTGACGATATGTACCCCGCCCGTGTTCTGCGTTTTGGCCGAATGGCCGCTGAGCTGGGCGACTACAGACGCGTACAGCAGAACCCTCTCCACAGGACCCCTATAGAAAGCGTGTTCTGACCCCCTTCGTTGACAGGGCCTGTTTTCTCCGGTGCAGTTCTGGTAAATGCCGGCCCCGATCACTCCTCGGCAGTGGGAAATCTACGAGCAGCGCCGCAATCGTGGCTGGTCGGTGGCTCAGGCCTGCCGCGAGGCCAAGATCGACCCGTCCACCGCCCACCGGAGGGAGCGCAATAACGAGGGGCTGAACCGCAGGGAGCGCAAATGGCTGGATCCGAGGCTCAAGGCGTCGGATCCGCTGGCCTACAACTCCCTGAGCACCAAGGCCCGCCGGGCCCTGATCGACTTCGCCTACTTCCAGCGCCGGTACTTCGGCCGGGTCGCTACCCCGTGGCAGGTGGAGGCCGCTGAGATCGTGCTCCAGCTCCTGGCCACCGAGCAGAAGGAGTTCGTGGTCATGAACGCCCCGCCCGGGGTGGGGAAGTCCACGCTCTTTACTCTGGATCTGTGCGCCTGGCTCACGTGTCGGAACCGACAGATACGGGGTCTCATTGGCTCCAAAACCCAGACCTCCGCTGTCCGTTACGTGCAGAGGCTCAAACGGCATCTGGAGATGGGTGTCCCCATCAAGGGCGAGGGTCAGGAGGTGGACCTGGGATTGGCGCTCGACGCCGAGGCCACCCTCGCTGACGATTTCGGGGCGTTCCGGCCCGCGTATAAGGACCAATGGGCCGGCGAGGCATTTGTGGTCGCTCAGCCCGGTGGGGCCATGGTGGCCGAGAAGGAGCCGACCTGGAGTGCCTACGGGATGGACTCCGGTTTCCTCGGGATGCGTTACGACATCATCATCTGGGACGACCTGGTGGACCAGCGGGTGCTGCGAACTATCGAGTCACGAGAGAACCAGCAGCTGTGGTGGGAC
>Ga0126379_10000080_pt1 | contig 45401 bp, 61 predicted proteins | sample PanSoiMetPlot_24_FD_92640 | JGI IMG/M metagenome (GOLD analysis project Ga0126379, IMG submission 92640) | Tropical forest soil microbial communities from Panama - MetaG Plot_24 | ecosystem: Environmental > Terrestrial > Soil > Tropical forest > Bulk soil | place: Panama | collected 2016-02-17
ATGTCCGAAGACGTCCTCCGCGACGTCGCCGCCCTGGCGTCCGCCCTGGCAGTCCGCAAGGGTGCGGCCCGTCGCAAGGCCACGGCGGCCGCCAAGGCGAACGCCGCCGCGGCCGAGACGGGTCCGGCGCCGAAGCGCCGTTCCCGCACCGCCGTCGCCGCCTGACCGCTGCACGTGCAGCGCCCGTGAAAGGAGCCCCGTCCCCCGTGAGGGGGGCGGGGTTCTTTCGCGTCCCGAACCACGTTGCGCCGGACCGCATCGAGCGGTCCGGCGCTACCACCACACCGACCAGCCGCACTCGTCCAACCATGTTGGCCTTGACCAGACAAGTTCTGACCCACATCAACCACGGCGCTGCACGTGCAGCGACCAGAAAGGCAGCCATGCCCAACATCCACATCCACACCGACGATCCCGACCTTGTCGGCACCATCGTCGCCTACTGCATGTCCATCGACCACGGGCGCCTCAGTGTGTCCGTGGACAACTACGACCACGACGACTTGACCCACGTGATGCGTCGGGCCTCAGCCGAGACCGGTCGTCGCCTCATCGAATCAATCCGTCAGGCCGACCAGGACGAGGCTGCTCGTCGCTTCGAGTTCCGCCAGGCCCGTGCGGCCGAGGACGAGGCCACCTACGACCGCAACGTCGCCGTCGCCTGCCCCAAGTGCTCGGCCGCACCGACCATGGAGTGCCGTACTGGCAGTGGCAAGGTCTACGCCCGTCCCTTCGTCCACGTGGAGCGTCGGCGGGTGGCCTTCGAGGCCAGCGTGGCCGACCATCCTTCAACGCCCACTGCACGTGCAGCGTTGCGTTGGGGCAACTACTGCCGCTGCGGCCACGACCAGGACATCCACCACAAGATGGGCTGCATCACTGAGGGCTGCACGTGCGTCGAGTTCGTCGACGCCAGCAAGCTGCAGACCACGATCACCCTGGACGAAGTCTGATGGCCGGCGATCGTTGGTACTGCGTGCAGCTGTTCATCGTGGGTCGCCGGTTCCCGGTCACCTACCACACCTGGGCCGACGACCCAGATCAGGCCGAGCGTCTGATCTTGGCGGCGCATACCCCGTACGGGCTGGATCACGTCGAGGTTGAGGAGCAGCACCGCTGATGGAAGCGCTCCGACTCCTCATCATGTTCCTCGTCGGTCGTGGTGGTCGGCGCTTCGTTGCCTCCGACCGCACCGGTTCGGTCGACACGTGGACCGTCGTGCTCATCGCCCTGGCCTGCGTGGCCCCGTTCGTCGTCGTCTTCTCAATGATGCTGGCTGGCGTATGAGGTACTGGCTACCGACCGCAGCGCTGTGGTTCATCATCGGCTGGATCCTTGGCGGGTGCCTCGAACAACTCGTGTGCATCTGGCGTGAGCGACCGGCTGTGATCTACGACGACTACTACGGGCGCTGGCGCAGCGCTCGTCTGGTCCGGAAGGAACAGGCATGGCGCACCCGTCAGGACTGACCGACCGACAGGTGGCAGAGATCCAAGACCTCTGGCACCACCGCATCACCATCGCCTCGCTGGCCGAGCGATACCACATCTCAACCGACATGGTTCGCAAGATCATTGCGATGCCGTATGACGAAGGAGGTGAGAACAACTAAGCACCGTCCTGTGAATGGCCCCCGTTTCATCGCTGCACGTGCAGCGGTGGGACGGGGGTCTTTGTCATGTCTATCAACAGAAAGGATCACGTGGATCTACCGCCCATCTTGCAAGACAGACGATTGCATCTCATCGAGATTGGCGAAGACGAACATGGTGCGTACCTCAAGTTCGCAGCCAATCGCAATCGTGTGCGTGAGGTGACGCTCTACATGCTGGCTCATGGGCCAGTGAAGTGGGAGTACGTCTACTCACTCTGGGATGCATCAACCAGGACCGTGACCACGTACCAAGGACCACACGGTGATCCCGAGCGGGATCGTCGTGTCGACATGAGAGGAGCCTGATGCCCTGGATCAAATCCACCTACACGTACGAGAAGGCCGTGACCGGCGAGAACGAGACTGTCCCGATCTACATCAACCTCGACCAAGTGCGTGCCATCCGTCGCACGCCCAACGGTTGGGCCCGCATCCTGTGGGCCGCACGAGTGGACGCCATCATCCTCGGCGAGACGTACGAGGAGTTCATCATCCGCGTACGGAACCTCACGGGGCCGGAAGCCGGGTGAGCGTTCCGGCGACACCACCAACCAACCAGCGCTGCACGTGCAGCGACCATCTCTACACGCCCAACTTCAAGGAGAACAACTGATGGCCAGCAAGGCCGTAGCCCGCAAGCAGGCGGAGATCGACGAACAGGTCGTCAACCTGCTCGCCCAGCTGGGTGGGACCAGGACCAAGGACGAGGAAGTCGAGTTCGCCGGGACGGCGTTCATCTTCCCCGAGAACTACCGCGGTGACCTGAAGGGGATCCAGAACTGGATCAACCGCTACGTCGAGGCCCAGAACGAGGTCGTGCAGGTCGTCAAGACCTTCAACTACCGACCGAACGACGGTGCGCACGCCACGTACCAGATGCTGAAGAAGTTCTTCGGCTACGCCCAGAGCAAGGCCAAGCAGGGGATGTTCGGTCCCGTGCCGCCCGAGGAGATCGTGATCCCGACCGGCTTCGTCGATGGTCGGCTGCAGACCATGAGCATCCCGTGGGGCGACATGGTGCTGCCCCTGGTCGGGGCCGTGATGTCGATGCAGATCAACTACGAGACGGACATGGGTCCGCTCTTCCAGCTGAACACCCGGTGCCGCAAGGTGCACAAGGAGGTGATCGAGGGCTTCTACAAGGCCGTCGAGGGCTACCTCGAAGAGCACTCGCTCTACCGGGGCCACGCCGTCAACGGTGCGATGGAGTTCATCGACACCGATCGAGTGGATCCGAAGCAGTTCGTCTACAGCGAGCAGGTGTGGGTCGACGCCGAGGTGCACATCTTCAGCCCGATGCGGGATCGCAAGATCCTGGATGGGGCGGGGCTGGACCCCAAGCGGGTCGTGCTGCTCGAAGGCCCGTTCGGCACCGGCAAGTCGGGCCTCGGTCGTACCGCCTCCAAGGTGGCGGTGGCCAACGGCTGGACAGCGCTGATCTGCCGACCGGGTCAGGACGATCCGTTCGAGGTGATGCGCACGGCTCGTCTGTACCTGCCCATCGAGGGCAAGGACACCGGTGGGTGCATGGTGTTCATGGAGGACATCGACGTGCTCAGCCAGCAGCACAACGATCCGCAGTACACCTCCAAGCTGCTCGACGCCTTCGATGGCTTCGAGACCAAGGGTCACCCGTTCGTGCTGGTGATGACCACCAACCACGCCGAGGAGATCACGCAGGGCATGACCCGACCGGGTCGCATCCACGGGATCATCTCGATCGGAGCGATGGATCGTCCCGGCGTGGAGAAGCTGTGCAAGACCGTCATCGGCGACAAGCTGGACCCCGACGTCGACTACGACGCCGTGTACGCAGCGACCGAGGGCTACATGCCGGCGTTCGTGCGGGAGGCCATCGAGCGCAGCCTGCGCTACGTCATCGCTCGCACCGGTGACGTGGGGATCATCACCACCGAGGATCTCGTCCACGCCTGCGGTTCGCTGCGGGCGCAGTTCGATCTCCACATGGCAGCCGAGGATCGACCGGGCAAGCTGCCCGCCCTCGACCAGATGCTGCGCAACATGATCACCGAGCAGGCGAACATCGATCCGGCCATCATCCAGCGCACGGTGCGCAACGCCGTGCAGCGCAGCGTGGATGGCGCCGTCCTCATCAGCGAGGACAGCGGCGACCACGAGTACACCGTCCGCATCCCGTGACCAACGTGAGGGCCCACTGCACATGCAGTGGGCCCTCACCCGTATCCCGCAAGGAGGAAGTTAATGGACGAATGGAAGATCTTCGGCGAGAACGAGGACGGCAGACCAGGCTCATTTGAAGAGATCCTGGAACTGACGAAGCACTTCGTCGAAGAGCACGACATGCCTCCGTACGAGGCGATGGGCTACATCATCGACATGGTCCGACCAGGCCACAGCGACAACAGCCACGACGTGAGGCCCATCTTCGTCGGTGCGATGTACGCCCTGGGCTTCGGCGAGTTGTCCGAGAAGTTCGGGTCCGTGTTCGTCAACACCATGCCGTGGGGCGTGGGTTTCTGCATCGGGGTCGACCACGACTTCGACTTCCACGCCACATCGCCCGAGGGGCGTCAGGCTGTCATGCGCTCGCTGTGCGTGATCCTGGAGTCAGGCGGCATGAACGTCTCGCTCGACGGCGAGCAGCACATCCTGATGCAGATGGGAGACGACGGCCCATCGACCAAGCTGAACATCGATGACATCGTCGCCGGGTTCCGACGCTCGATGGACGATGAGCTCGGCGAGACGCCCGAGCCCCGGCTCAAGTGGAAGGACAAGGCCATCGATCCCGAGGACCCGATCCGCAAGTGGATCATCTAAGACCGCTGCACGTGCAGCGATGATCTGGATCCCTGCTCCCTCTCTCGCAGGGGTCTAGAAAGGTAGGGGCCGTCGGGCTGTGCAAGCAGTCCGGCGGCTCCACCAACCAAGCAAGCCACACAGAAAGTAGAAAATGACTATTGACCTTGACGACTACGAGTTCGTCACCACACTCAATCCGATCGACGTCGCCAGTGTCAGAGATCCTGGCATGGCCTCGCTGGTGCTGCTGGCAGCCAGCATGGGCTGGAACGTCCTGCAGAAGCCACGCAACCCCGTGGTGATCACATCTCGGGGTGGCACGCAGAAGCGGCTGCCATCAGACACGTCGATCCGCATGAGCGTCTTCCAGACCAGCCTCTCGACGATCTTGGCCTACTCAGCGGCTGAGGACATGAAGGCAGGGACACCTGACCTGATCGACGCCATCGTCGCCATCACCAAGCCGTCGCACGAGCACCGCCGACGGCTGTACCTGGCGGTCGGCGAGGACACCAAGGCCCACCGAGACCGCGTGAACAACCACGAGGAAGGCCCCAAGGGCCCACGGGAGCCGCAGCCGCTGACCACCCGCATCGAGGTGCCGGAGATGCCCGAGCCCGAGCCCGAGCTCGCTGCACGTGCAGCGACGCTGATGGACAACGAGATGTACCGCCAGGGACCTGCGGACGGTGACGACCACGGGATGCTCGTGGACGTCGTCGAGTTCTTCCCAACTCGCCACACCGGCAAGGAGGTCCAGCTGCGCTACCTCAGCGACAGTAGCTACCAGCGGATCTGGGAGGACGACTTCGTCGACTACGTCTGCATCGTCTGCGGCCAGCCGAAAACCACGTCGAAGGGTATGGGCCCACATCGTCAGGCCCACTTCCGCAAGGGCGACATCGAGCGCGGGCCCTCGCCATGGGAGCGGCCGAAGGTTGCCATCGCCTTGCCAGAGCCGCAGGAGCCGATCCTGGAGTGGGAGACGCCCGAGGGGCTCGAAGAGCCCGCTGCACGTGCAGTGGAGGAAGAGGAGCCGCCGGTGCGCCAGGACCCCGAGCCACACATCAGCGTGCCTCCCGACCCGGAAGCCAGCGTGCTGGCTGAGATCCGGGCCCTCGTCATGCCCGACACCATGGAGTACGTCGCCAAGCTGGAGAAGGAGAACCAAGAGCTCCGCCTGCGCCTCGCTGAGGTAGAGGGTGAGTTCGATGCCTTCATCGACATGGCCACGTCCCGGCGCAAGCGCCCGGATGGAAGTTGACCCTGAGGTAGCTGCCCTGCTGGACGACCTGCCGGCGACCACGTTGCCGGATGAGCTCGTCCAGCAGGGCTGGGGCAAGATCAGCATGAAGCGGGCGCTGGGGTCTGGCCTCGCTGAGTTGAAGGCGCCGGACACCGAGCAGCAGCCTGTCTACGACCACGACTGCTACCAGTGCGGGCGCCCGATCGTCCCGGGGCGTGGCTACGTGTGGACCGACCACGCCGGGCGCTCGTGGTGTGACGCTGTGCTCGTCGAGGAGCGGATCCACCACAAGCACTTCCCCGAAGGGGAACTGGCGACCCGCCAGGCGGAGGCCAAGCTCCACGCCCAGCAGTTCGAGGACATGCAGGCTCGGATGCGGATCAAGCAGCCACCTACGCCCAGGGTCAAGGTCACCGGCATGTGCTCGGCCGTCAAGAACAAGCACCAAGACCACCAATGCATGTGCAACCACGTGGGCAACCACTTCGGCTTCCACGAGTGCACGTCCTGTCATCACCTATGGAGGTAACCCATGAACAACGACGACACCATCCTGGTGCTCGTCCCCACTACCGACATCCCACGGGGCAAGCCGACCTGGTCGAAGCAGTACTGCATGGTCTGCGGCCAGGAGGTCTGGATGTCGGACGAGGCCTACCGGTACTGGGAGCAGCGCGACTTCAAGCCAACGATCCAGTGCGCACCGTGCGCCGTGTGCTCCGCACCCGAGCTCAGCGGGGCCGAGTCGGTCCCCGGGACCGGCGTCGACAAGAAGACGCTGAAGGACATGGTCAAGTGGATGTCCAAGCGCTACGGGAAGAAGGAATCATGAACCGTGCTGCACGTGCAGCGAGCATTTCGGCGGCTCCACTGATCGTTGCCGCTGTGCTGGCCACATCTGGCTGCAGCGACACCACCCTGGAGGATTTGCCGAACAACAAGCAGGACATCGTCCAGGTCCCGGTGACCGTCTACCAGATGCCGGACCAGTTCCCGAACATCGTCTTCTTCTGCAACGGGACGACGGGGATGTACATCAACACACGGCAGGCCAACTCGACCGTCCTCAACCCCAACGATCCGAAGTGTGCCGACCATGGATGAGCTCGGCCTGCCCGACAACGAGTACGTCGGCCTGCGCCACGAGGATCGCGAGTTCCTGGAGGGCTACGTGCGTGGCGACGTCAGCAAGGAAGAGTTCGTCGCCCGCTACGGCCAGCCCGATGGCACCATCGCCATCCCCGTGTTCATCGTCGGCGTCCCGAAGCAGAAGGAGGACGACCATGGATGAGGTCACCTGCGCCGACTGCGGCGTTCCCCTCGTCACGAAGCTGGGTCGCTGGGCCCAGGTGATCAACAAGGAGGCCTCCCAGCAGTGGGAGTTCTGCTGCCGGGTCACGTACCGGATGACGCCCGAGGGTCCGTTCCTCGAAGCAGCCGACTACCACTGCATCGACAAGGCACGGCAGGTCCACTGGACGATCACACCGAAGCGAGACGACGAGTGACCGGCGTCGCGCTAGGCATCGCCATCGGTGCCGTGATCGTCGGCATCGTCAACCTGTACATCCAAGTAAGGAGGCACAAGCGTGGTTAAGCGCAAGATCGCCACCGGGGACGAGCAGGACGTCCACACCGGATGGCGGAAGTACTACTGCTGGACGCAGCGAGCCGGAGCGACCGCTGCGGTGAAGCGTCGGACCCGTCGTCGTGAGCGGCGTGAAGGCAAGGTCGAGACACGTCGGGAGGCCAGAGATGGCTGACGAACCGCTGTCCGATTTCCCCGGACCGCTGTACCAGCGGTGCGAGGACCCCGACTGCAAGTACGCACACGGCGCTGATCCGCCGCGTGTCCACTACCACTTCAAAGGAAAGGGTGATGGCTGATGTAACCGAGCCGCTTGACACGACGCACCGCGTTTCGCAGGTGCTCACCGCCCTCGTACGTCAGGTGTTCACAGACCTCCAGAAGCAGGCAGCGACGTGGGAGCCACGTCCCATGCCTGATGACTGGGAAAGGCCGCTGCACGTGCAGCGGCAAGAGCAAGGGAGGAGAGATGACAGGAACACCGCCGCCTGAGGATCTGGAGTGGGAGCAACCACCCCCGACCGCAGCCCGGCGAGGCAGCAAGTGGGACGCAACCGCTGCTGCCCTGAAGAACAAGCCCGGCAAGTGGGCGTGCATCGGGCGTGACGTCCCGACCACGATCGTCACGACCATCAATCGTGGCGAGCTCCGCTGCTTCAAGCCAGCTGGTTCCTTCGAGTGCGTAACTCGGAACCACACCAGCCGGTGGCAGGCAGACGTATACGCCCGCTACGTCGGAGAACAACAAGAGCACGCGTGACCAACACGCGGGTCTGCGGCGGGTGCCAGGGGGTCATCTCTGGCACCCGCCGTTTCGCGTTGGCAACCGCCATCGCCAACCATGAGAGGACGTGCCCTTCACGGAGGGCCGTCCTGCAAGGAGAACAACAACATGAAACGACTGATCCTCGTCGGCGCCCTGGCGGCGCTGACAGCGTGCACACCCGCCCAGATCGCAAGGTGGCAGGAGTGGCACGCCCAGGACCCAGCCGCAGCCGAGGCGTTCGCCAACCAGCCAAGCGTGCAGCAGCAGCTGCGCAACCGACCAAGCGCAAGCGCTCCCCGGCCCGCCCAAAACCAGCCCAGGATCCGGGCACCGCGTAGCTCCGGTGTGAACTGGGACGCTGTCGCCCGTTGCGAGAGCGGTGGGCAGTGGCATCATCCACCCGTGACGAACCGCTACGGCACGTTCTCGGGTGGGCTCATGATCATGAACTCGGCGTGGCGCAACTTCGGCGGCACCCAGTTCGCTCCGCTCGCCTACCAGGCGTCGCGGGAGCAGCAGATCATCGTCGCCGAGCGCATCGCCGCTCGGGTCGGTGCCGCCCGAGCCTGGCAGTGCATCTGATGGCCGGTGACCCGCTCACCGGCAAGGACTTCGTGGTCCACGAGCAGATCACCACGTGGGAGCAGGCGCTCGGGATCCTGCGGGAGAACCGGGAGCAGCTGCTGGCGTCGATCGATCGGTTCAGCCGATCGTCCGATCCCCGAGAGATCCTGGCCGCTGGCCTGTCCAGCAGCCTCGTCCTCACGGAGGTGATGATCGCCATGGTCCAGAGCGACATCACGATGCCGAAGTGAACGTGTGCGTGATCTGCCAGGGTGACGGCGTGCTGCTCACCGCCGGCCAGTGGTACTGCGTCGACCACGTCCACGAAGGCTTCATCGCCACCGCTCGGATGGTGGCCCGCATCCTCGGCACCGACGAGTCGGAGGCTGAGGACAAGGCCTGGCGTTGGGCCGAAGAACTGTGAGCAAGAGGCAACCCGATTTCGACATCGGCGTTGCCTACCTGCTCGCGGCATTGGTACTCATTCTGATCTTCTCGATCTTCATGGGTACCCGTTAAAGAATGACCCCGGTCGCCTCCTTCGGGAAGCGGCCGGGGTCTTTTTTTGTGCCCCGATTCAGGTGTACTCGCCTGGGTCGTAGCTCGGAGCGGGCGGTGGCGGCACCTCGATGCCGTTGTCGATCAACCGCGTGACCACCCGGTAGATGTACTCGCGCTGCTCTAGCAGGAGGTGACGCAGCGCCTCCACCTCGTCGGTGAGATCGTTGATCTCTCGACGGGTGACCCGTCGCTCGCGGCGTCTCACTTCGTGCGTCGTGATGTAGATCGCCCCCACCCCAGCGACCGAGGCGACGACGACGTCTACAAGACCAGCCACCCCAGGCTGAGGGCGGCGAGGCCGAGGGCGATGACCGTGGCGTAGAACGTCTTGACCTGGAAGGCCACGAAGGCAGCGACCAAGAAGATGACCAACGCCACCAGGAACATGACGTCAGCGAAGCCGGTGTTGCCGCTGGCGATGTCGGCGATCACCACTGCCCGACCGCCTGCGGCATGGCCTGGGCCTGGTTGCCCTGGGCGATGCGAGCCAGCAGGGCCCGACGCATGGCGTCACGATCAGCCATCTGCTGCGGGTCGGCGGGCTGCTGGGGTGCCGGGCCACCGAGACCATGCGACATCCGGTTGCAGGTGAAGGCGCGGATCGCAGCCTGCTGGCTCATCTGCTGCGGGTGCTGAGGCTGGGCCGGGGCCCGCGACATCCCACCCTGGGGCGGCTGCGGCGGCGACCACACCTGCGGCGGCGCCTGCTGCATCCCGTAGTTGAACGGCCCACCACCCCACTGCCCGGCTGGCTGGACCTGAGCACGCTGGCCCATCAGCTGCTGGAGGTAGGCCAGCAGCCTCGGGTCCATCAGTACCTGCCCTGCGCCGGGCGCTTGCCCATCAGCTTCGGCGTCTTCTTCGGCGGCAGTTCCTTGCTGATCTGCCCCGCCTTCTGGGCGGCGAGGGCCTGGGCCGTGCGCACGTCGGAGGCCGCCTGCCGCCGCCTCGCTGCAGCCTGCGCAGCGGGCGGCACCATCTTGGCGTTCGATGCCCCGGTCGACGGGTTGACTCGGATGTTGGACTTCGGCGGCTTGCGTGCGGCCATCACTTCACCTTCTTCAGCTTGGGGTTCTTGCGCTTCGCCGCAGCCGAGGCGTTGCGTGAGGACTTGGCGAGGATCGCCCCCGCTGCCTTCTGCGACACGCCCTGCTGCTTGGCGATCTTGTTCTGCACCGACTTGAAGCTCATCCTTCCTCCTTCATCCAGGCCAGTCGGCCACACGCTCCCAGCCGCTCCACTGGCCGGGACCCGCGGGGTAGAAGATGTGCCACAACGCGCCGTCGAGACCCTGACCGCAGACATCGAGACGCAGCGGCGTGCCCGCTCCATCGGTCTCGCCGGTGACGCACGGGTCACCGGCCAGGCCACCGCCCAGGTCCTGCCACGGCGACCAGTGGCCATGCTCGACGTCCCACCAGTTGTGGTACAGCCGGCCGTCGTTGGCGCCGGTGACGAAGTTGTCGAGCCGTCCACCACCGAGGTAGATGCTCGCTGGGTTGGCCATGTCCACCTCCGGTGGGTTGGGGTTGGCCCGCAGGATGCATTCGCTCCGCACGTCCCACAGATCCCAGGTCCCGCTCGACGTGCACGAGCGCGGCACCCACGGACCCTGCACCGCGTTGGCGGTGGCCGGATCGATCTTGCGATCGGGAGCGTAGAACTGGTGGGTGCTCACGTCGTCGGGCTGGTTGCCGAGGTCGGCATTGAGCACGTTGCTCACCGTGAAGGCAGCGTCGATCTGCGCTCGGGGGTAGGCCTCGCCGACCCCGTTGTTGCAGATCTCCATGCTCACGGCGTACTCGTTCATTCGGTCCTGGGGCACCTTGCCCCGACTGAACGACAGGCTCTTGCCCTTGCCGTTGGTGTTGGTGGCGCCGGCGGCCAGCACCCACACCGTCCCCGTCCGATCGACCATCAGGTTGGTGATGGGGCGGCTGTCCGACGAGTAGCACATGTAGTACGCGTCGTTGTCGGGGGTGGTGGCCGAGGCCGTATGGTGCCACATCACGCAGAGTGGACGGCCGGGCTCGTAGCCCCCCGTGCTACGAGACCGGGTCGTCCAACCGCTGTAGCGCACGACGGGAACGCCGGCTGCCTCGATGGCGTCGGCCATCCAGGTGAGCCAGACGTTGCCCACTACTCCTCCTCGGGTTCCGTCTCTTCGTCGACGTCGACCGAGTCCGGCTCGTCGCCGAACTCCACGTCCTCATCGGGCTCGACGGGCTCGTGCTCATCGCTCACGGGATGCCTCCAGGCGGATCGAAGTAATGGGTGTAGGGGAACGAGTCGTCGTGCTGGGGGCCGATCGGCTTGGTGCCGAGGGCCACCTCCTCGGGGGTGCTGGCGTACTGGTCCTCGGGGTCCGTCCACCCCGTCGACCGCTCGCCGAAGCTGACGTCGCTCACGCCGGCGTCTCCTCCGGCGGCGCCTCCGTCGTGCCGGCCATGACTTCGGCATCGAACCCGGGATCAGCCTTCTGCGCTTCCGAATCCCACGGGGTCTCGATGCGCTTGCCGGTGACCGGGTCGTAGAAGTCGGGAGCCGAGAACGAGCCGTCGTGCTCGGGACCGACCGGCTTCCCATCCTTGCCGTCCTTGGTGTACTGCGACTCCTCGGCGGGTGCGTCGGACTTCTTCGTTGCCATGTTCTCTCCTTGCTACGGGATCGTGATCGGGCCCTTGAACGGGGCGCCGACACCCATCGTGATGTACATGTCGTCGTAGAAGCCAACGGCTCCCCTGGTGACGATCTTCACCGTGTCGAAGGTGGTCTTGGTGCCAGCGTTCTTGGTGTCGACGTTGGTCGCCGAACCGATGCTGGTGCCGTTGACCTTCATGTTGTAGGTACCCAGCGTGTCGTGCAGCTTGATCTGCAACTCGATGTAGGTCCAGGTGCTGGAGGGCAGCAGGCCGCCGGCGCTGGTGATCACACCGCTGAAGCCACGGATGTACAGCAGCAGCGACCCGGCGCTGTTGTAGCTGATGTAGGCGTGCTGCGTGGCCCCGGCATCGGAGAAGAAGTCCACGATGTGGGTCTCGCTGCCGAACCCGGCGGTCTTGAAGGCGAGGCCGCACGTGAGGGTGTCGGACTCCTTGGCCGAGGGGATGGCGAAGCTGATGGCGTCGGTGAAGTTGCCCTGCATCTGGGCGCACTTCCCGGTGCGACCGCCGGTGGGGCACGTCGGGGACCCGGAGATCGACCAGGGCGCGGTGAGGAAGTCGTTGAACGGCTCCATCATCACGTCGCTGTAGGTGGTAGCCGCAGCCACCCCCGACGCCATCACCCCGACGCTGGTCACGCCATGTCGCCGATCATGACCCAGGCGTTGGCGGCGATCTTCTTCGCCGTGCACGCCGAGTACTGGGCCCGGGTCTTCAGGCTCGGCGTGCCGTTGACCGTGGCCCCCGAGCCCGCAGCGAACGTGACCTGACCCGCACCCAGCTGCAGGAAGTCCACCTCGGCTCCGATCGGGAACGCCTGGGTGGCGTCGGACGGCATGGTCACGGTGATGGCAGCAGCGTTGGCCAACGTGACCATCGTGTTCTCGTCGACAGCGACCGGGGCGTAGGTGGTCCCCGTCTGGCTGTTCAGCGGGCGTCGGATCGGAGCGCCGGACGCCGAGGCCGGGACCTTCCACGTCCCGTCAGCGCACAAGAAGACGGAGGCATCGCCGCCCGAGGGCGGCACGATGCCACTGGCCGAAGACGTGAAGGCGCTGATCGTCAGCGTGCGGTCGGCGCTCAGGTCGCCACCACCCGACAGCGGGGCCAGCGTGTTGATCTTGCGGGCCGTGGGCACCGGGGCGGCGACGGCAGCCAGGGTCACGAAGCGGGCATCGACCGCATCCATCTGCGCATCGACGTTGGCCCCGGTGACGTACGTGCGCCCGGTGTTGTCGGCCGTGATGTTGGCTGCGCTGTGGGCGGAGACGCTGGCGACGTGGTTGTTGAGGGCGGTGGTGTTGTTGCCGATCGCCGCCGTGTTGGTGTTGATCTGCGACCCAGCCTGAGCCAGCTGCGCCTGCACGTCGGTGCCGATCAGCGGAGCAGCGTTGGGCACCGCGCTGATCGCCGTCGCTGCGTGTGCAGCGGTGGGATTCGAGATGTGGCTGGACAGGGCGTTGGTGGCCTGCGTGGTGAGGCGGCCGACCGTCATCTTCTTGGTCGTCGTCCCGTTCTGCACGACGAGCAGGTCGGAGTCGACCGGCGCTGTCTGCTCCGGGAGCTCGGGGATGGTGACCCGTGGTGCTGCCATCAGCCAGCCTTTCGTTGCAGTCGTTCGAGCTCACGCTTCATCGCGTCGCGCTGCGTGTAGTACCGGTTGAAGTATTCGTTCTGCTGCTGCTTCGGGGTCAAGGTCCTGACCGGGGCGCCGGCCCCGATGCGCAGGATCGACTCCAACCGACGCTGCTTGCCCTGGTCATCGGAGGGCAGCAGCCGTGACGTCCGATCGGCCAGCGGGTTTAGCGCCCGGTAGGCGTTGGCGAAGGCGGCATCCACCTCGCCGCCCTTCTCCTGCCCGAAGATCCGAGCCAACGCCTGCAGCGGCAGGTTGGTGATGCCCGACGCCGGCGTCGTCTCGCCGGGCTCGAAGCTCTGGCCGGTGAAGATGTCCTTGCGGGTGGCGAACTCGACCGGCGCCGAGAACAGCGGGTTGGCCTGGCTGAGCACGGCGCCCGGGCGCTTCAGCGACAGGAAGTCCTCGAAGTCCTGGAAGTCCTGCTGGATCCGGGAGTACCCGGTGTCGGGCATCACGTAGATCGGCAGGCCACCGGCGTCCCTGAGGATCGGGATGTTGGTCTTCGGGATCTTGAGCCCGGTGTTCCACGCTCCGGCCTTGGTCCAGTAGGCGGGCGTGTACTCCTCGTCGTCGGAGCGGAAGTTGGCCACGAAGTTCTCGTAGAGGCGGTAGCCCCGGGGATGCGTCCACATCTCCGACACCTGCATCGGCAGGTTGCGGGAGGCGAACGTCCAGAACGGGACGATCCGCTTCATCTTCTCGTCGAAGCTGGAGATCTCGCCGTAGTCGAAGTGGATGCGGTTGATCCGCTGGATCGCCGAGGTGACGTCGTCGCCCGCCTTGACCGAGTCGAGCGCCATGCCCAGGCGCAGGCTGCCCTCAACCCGCTCGCCGACACGCTGCGACCAGCGGGTGGCCTTGTTGCGGGTCAGCTTCTCCATCCGATCGGTGATGCGGTTGTGCTCGGTGATCTCGGCGAAGCCGGGCTCGGTGAATCGGCCACCCGCACCGGAGCCATGGGTGGCATCGAAGGCGGCACGGATCTCGTCACCGGTGAAGCCCTTGTAGTGCTCGACGTTCTTCAGCCACTCCTCGCCGCCGTCCATGTACTGCTTCCACAGCTGGGCCCCGGCCAGCTGCGTGGCCATCGGCACGCCGTCGATGGAGTTCATGAAGATCCCCGACAGAGCGTTGCGCATGTGGAAGCCGGGGGTCAGCGTGGCGTAGGTCTTGAACAGGTTGGTGATGGCGTTGAAGGTGCGACCGAACAGCACCCGGTCCCGGGTCTGCTCGTACAGGTTGGTGAAGGACTTGTGCAGGTTGCGGGAGAGGATGATGTCGCCCTCCTGCAGCAGGGCCTCCTTGCCGCCGGTGGCGTCGTAGAGCATCTTCCAGTTCTGGCCGACCGTGGTCAGCATGATGTCGAGCGTCTTGTCGTTGGGGTTGGCGACGGCGTCGATGGCACCCTGCACCTGCTTGGAGGTGAGGTCGTTCTCGGTCAGGCGGTCCGCCTCCTGGCGGGCGTCCTGCAGGATCCCCTCGACCGTGGCCAGGTCCTTGTCCAGGAGCTCGGGGTTCTGACGCGCCACCTTCTCGATGTCGTCGGCGACCTTCACCACGTCCATCTTCTTGGTGACCTTGTTGTCGACGATCACCTTGCGCTGGGCCCTGGCCTCCTCCCGCTGGGGGATGAACTTGGCCTTCTCGTTGAGCGCTGCGTCGACCTGTGTCAGGGTCTGGGCCCGGTCGCGGATGGGCAGGAGGGTCTCATCACGTTCTTGCTCAGCAATACGCTTCACTTCTCGCCGAGCATCAGCGGCTGTGTCGGTGGCGACCTGGCGCTCGGCGGCGATGTTCTCCCGCTGCTGGCGGAACTCCTGACCCACGGGCCCAGCCTCGATGTCGTGGGCCTGACGTTCGAGGTTGGCGATCGCTTCCCGCTCGGTGCCGGGAGCGTATGGCTGACGACCACGCAGTTCGGTGGTCCGCTGGGGAGCGCCCTGCTCGCTCAGGCTGAAGACCTGGCGCTGCGCTGGCTCGGTCGGCTCCAAGGATTCGGCGAAGGCACGCGCCTTGAGTTCGTCACCCGTGCCCATCGTCGGGGGGATCCGGGTCCCGGCGGGCTCGTTGCCGAACCGCTCGACGAAGGAGCCGGGGTTGTACCCAGCACGCAGCGCCTCCTCGACCGGATCAGTACGGGGCAGGAGCTCGGTGCCCGGCGTCACGACCTTGTCCTGCATCGTCTGGTTGATGAGGTTCCGCTGCTCGACATCGATGTCGTTGAGCACACCCTGGAGATCACGACGCTGGGCGTCGGTGAGGTAGACGACGCCCGCATCCTCCATCACCTGCAGCTTCTGGTCGGCCTGCCGTAGGTTCCGGGCCAGCTTCTTGTACTCCTCCGACGCCGGGTACCCGCCGACCCTCAGGTCCTTGGGCAGGGTCCCGGCCCGGACGTCGGCGATGAGGGCGTCGCCAGCACGGGTGCTGCCGTGGATCGCCTGCTCGGCCCGGGTCACATCGCCGGCCGCCTTGAGGTACTCGTCACGGTGTTCGAGCGCCTGCTTGTACGCACGGTCGGCGTTCATCCACCCGTTGCGCACCTGGTTGGCAGCGAACTCCGCTCGTCGGCTGGCCTCGACCGCCCGGTCGTAGGCGGCCCGGGCCTCGGACTCGGTCATGTTGCGGTGGCCCTTGGTCATGTCCAGGTACGCCCGCTCTTCAGCCCGCTGGGCTTCCCTCACCGAGTCCTCGGCGGCCTTGACGTCCTCGGTGTACGTCGCCTTGGTGGCGTCGTTCAGCGACCGCAGGTTCCGCTCATTCTCGACCGAGGCTTCGAGGCGCTGGGTGATCTCGTCGGCCCGCTTGCTGAAGGCGTCGTACTGCTGGCGCACCTCACCCGGCATCAGCATCGACACGCCGGAGTCGAGCAGCTGACGGTCGGCGTCGCGCTGGCCTTGCGGGATGCCGGGTCGCACATCTCGCGGCTGCTCGGCTCGGATGTCGTTGACCGTCGTGCCGGTCGTCGGCGGCTCGATCGGCACCGGCACCCGCTCCTCGCCGGAGCCGAAGCCGAGCATCGAACCACTGGGCAGGCGAGCGAGCTCGTCGTCGCCGGTGACGGGGTTGTGGTGCTTGAGGTACACCATCGACTCGACCTGGCTCCGGGCGTTGGCGTCGGCCTTATCCCTCGCTGCACGTGCAGCGATCACCTTGGGGTCCTCGTTCATCGCCGTCTCGCGGGCCACGTCGTTGGCGATCACCGACTCGGCGGCGTGGCGCTCGTAGTACTTGCCACCCTTGGTCGTGAACTGCCCGCCCATGGACTTGGCTTCACGGGCTGCCTTGTTCCGCTGGGCCTGGGTCAGGCTGGGGTCGAGGGCCTCTGCCTTCTTGGCCTGCCACTCCCGGTAGGCCTGGTTGTACTCGTCGTAGTTCCGGGCCCGCCCCGCCGGACGCTGGGCCAGGAGATCCGCCCCCTCCTGCGTGAGTGCCAGATCCGGCGGGACGGGCTGCTCCACCGTGCGTCGCCCTTGCGGGAGGGTAGGCACGGCCCGGCTGGCCTCGATGTTCGCTGCCGCCTCTTCCGGCGTCAGCGTCGAGGGTGGGAACTGCCTGGCGTTGGTGAGGCTCTCGACGGTGGTGAACGTCTGCGGCTCGGCCATGTTCGAGCGAGCCAGGATGTCCTGCGTCGTGCTGCGATAACGCTGTTTTCGCAGGTAGTCCTCGACGGCCAGCTTGGCCTCACGCTCGGAGGCGAAGGTGACGCTGCGCAGCCCGTCGTCGTGCTGGTTGAACGCCATCCAGCGGGTGGGACCTGGGCCCTCGGGCAACCCGAGAGGTGCTGTTGGCTGCCGAGGACCCAGACCTCCCTCAGGCATGTACCGGAACGGTTCGCCACGCTGGTGGGGTGGCGCGGCCATGAACGGTTCGACGGTCCACCCTTCGTCGGGACCAGTGAGCGCAGCGACCGAGCGCGTCTCCTCGCCGACGCCGGGCACCTCCTTGGTGGTCCAGCGTCGGGTGATGCGCTTGGTCGGGGACTTGGCGGCGGCGGGCTCAGGCTCGGAGGGCGTCGGTGCCTCCGGCGTCGGCGCCGGCTCGGGCTCGGCCATGAACGAGCGCTGGTGTTCGATCTCGTCCTTGGCTTCCTTCTGCGTCTTGAAGGTGCCGAAGTCGTAGTTGCCGTCGTCGAAGGTGACCCGCCACTCCTTGCCCGCCTTCTCCATGGCGAAGCCGTCATCGCTGGCGAAGCTGCCATCAGGCTGGCGCTTCAGCGTGGTATCGAGGGTGGGTGCAGGCGGCGGCTCTTCGGCCGGGACCCGAGCCACCGGTTCCGCCCCGGCCTCCGGTCCACCGCCTGCACGGATCTGTTCCTCGACGCGGTTGAGTTCGTCCTCGATCGAGTCGGCGGTCTCGTCGTCGCCGGCTTCGACCGCATCGCGGAAGCGGTTGGTCAGATCCTGGCGCTGGGCCATCAGGTCTTCGGCCGGGGGCGCCGCCTTCGGCACGTCGGGCACAGCCTGCTCGGTGGCCTGGCGAGCCCGCGCCTCTTCCATCTTCTGGCGCAGCTGAGCCTGGACGTCGGGCGGCGCTGCCGAGCGGATCGGCTCAGGGGCGGTCGCCTGCACGGTCGCCTCAGGCGACGGCGTCGGCACGTCGGGCGGCATCGGCGTGATCTCACGCGACTCGGCGACGATCTCCTTCACCGCATCGGTGGTCTCCTGCGTCAGCTTCCCGTCGACCGTCCGGTAGATCGGGATGCCCTGCTCGCGCATGTGGTTGAGGGCGTCGACGTACAGCTGACGCTCGGCGGCGAAGCGGTCTTCGCTGTTGAAGTTCGAGCGGATGTAGGCGTTGGCCTCCTGCACTCGCTCCTTCGACACGTACCGGGGGTGCGCCGCCTCGGCCTGGCGCACCGCTTCCTCGGCCTTGTCGACCGGCTCCTGCAGGATCTTGCGACGTCGGGCCGCCTCGGCCTTCATCTCGCTGGAGCCCTTGAGGTACTGCGCTTCGAGCTTGGCCTCCTGGTCGTTCAGCCGACGCAGCGTCTTGTCGAGCTCGGTCCTGATGCGGCGCTGATCTCTGGGGATCTGCTTGCCGTAGCGGTCGGTGATCTCCTTGATGGCGTCCTCGGTGTCGGAGATCTGCGCCCGCACGGTGTGCGACAGGCCGACCAAGTCGTCGACGTTCTCGCTGTTGAGGGGACCGACCTTCTTGATCTCGGCGTCGACCTTGTCCAGCACCAGGTTGATCCGCTTGATCTGGGTGTCGGCCTCCTTCTCCTTGCGCTTCAACCCGTCCATCAGCTGCGAGCGCAAGTCCTTCAGGTTGTCGGCCAGCGTCGAGCGGGTGGCCGTGACGTCCTTGCCGATGGCCTCGGTGTACTGGTGCCCGTTCTTGATCAGGTAGTCGCGCTGCTGCTGCGTGGCGTCGTAGGCCTTGGTCCAGCCGAACAGCTGGTCCCACTTCGACGTCGGCTCCTCACCCTTGGCCGGGATGACACCGGCCCGCTGCCCGGCGACGAAGCCCTTCTTGACCTGCTCGACGACCGGGTTGGTGCGGGCCCACTCGTTGCGCTTGACGATGGCGTCCCACTTCTCGCCCGTCATCTCGTGCATGAACGGGCTCTTGCTGGCCAGCATCCGGTCGAGGGCGAAGTCCCGACCAGCCTGACGGGACACCGACGAGACGTAGGCCTCGCCGATCTTCGCCGGGTCGTCCATGTAGGCCTTGCCCTTGAACTCCGGGAAGGCCTGCTTCAGCTGATCGTTGAGCTCCTCGATCGTCCCGTCCTTGAGGGTGATCGTGCGATCGCCGACCTTGAAGTCCTTGGCCACGCCGACCGTCTCGGGCTTCAGCTGCCGGGCCTTGTCGAGGTTGTGGCTGCTTTCCAGCAAGTCGTCGCTGGTGAACTTCGCCGCCTTCATGTACTCCTCGACCGACTTGTCCTGGAGGTGAGCGTTGAGGAAGCGCTTGAACTCCGGCGTCATCAGGTGCGGGACGTAGGTATCGGGGTTGACGTGCGGCGCGTCGCCGAGCATCTTGCGCCCGGTCACGTGCTCGTACAGGTCGGGCAGGTCGTGGCCGAAGAACTGGTTCACCCGGTTGCTCTCGCCAGCCTTGGCCTCGGCGTCGTGGAACAGCTGACGCAGTTCGGACTCGCCGCCCTTGCCCTTGAACTCGCGGATGAATGTGGTCAGCATCCGGTTGCCCCGACCCTCGAACACGTTCTTGCCCTGGCGCAGCAGGTTGTGGAGGCGGATGTGCGACGCCGCCTCGAAGGCGTCGCCCTTGGCGCCACGGCTGAGGATGCGACTGGCCTCCTCGGTCCCCTTGGTGGCGAACTTCTCCATCGCCTTGCCGAGCAGCGGGGTGTCGTTGGCCAGGGCCCGCAGCGCTCCGGTGATGTCGGCGGTGCGCTGCACGATGCGACCGGTGTGGGGGAGCTCGATGGCCGCCTCACCGATACCGAAGCCCAGCGCCGGCTCGCCGAGACCGATGGCCTCCCGCAGCGCTGGGTCGCGGATGGTGTTGAAGCCACGCTCGCCAGCACGGGCGAGCTCGGGGCCGTACTGCTCGTAGAGATGCGGCGCCTTCTCGGCGATCTCCCCGAGGAACGCCTCCCTCGCCTTGCGTCCTTGATGCAGCGGCATCTCTCGCTGCGGGATCTGGCTCGCTTCCTCGAACAAGCGCCGCGCTTCCGCATCCTTGCGGTTCGACTCGATGACGAGTTCCAGCCCACGCTGCGCGGTCTCGCCGAGCTTGGCCCCTCGGGGTGCGATCTCCTCCAGGCCCTCGGTGGCCTTGGCCGCACGGGCCAACGCCCGCGATTCCTCCAGCGCCCGGGCCGCCTCGGCCAGCTTGCCCGACTTCTCCAGCGCCCCACCGACACGGGTGGCACCACCGGTGATGTACATCGTCGGGTCGAAGGCCACGTCGCCGATGAAGCCGCCGACCCGGTTCACCCACTCCGGGTTCTCCTGGTTGAGGAGTTCGCCGTAGCCGTAGGTCGAGCCCGGCTTGACCTTCTCCCACGGGCTGCGGGTGTCCTTGTTGGCCTGGTCGATGTCGATGGCGTTGATCAGCTGGCCGAAGCCGGGGATCAGGTTGACCGCCCCGGTGACGTAGGGGTTGTCGATCTTGTGCTCGATGCGCGCCGCCGTCTCGGCGCCGAGCACACCGCTGCGCTGGGCCGTGCCGAAGACCCAGTCGATGGGGGTGAGGACCGCCTTGGACACCGGGTTCCCGAGGGCGATGCCCAGGCCCTTCTTGTACCACGGGGTCTGATCCCAGGCCTGGTTCTCGGCCTGCTGCTGGGCCTGCTCCTGGCGCTGCTTCTGGGCCGCCGGCGAGTTCATCACCTTGTCGAACTCGGCCGACCAGTCGACCGGACCGGCGCTGCGTTGCACCGCCTGGGTGCGTGACGGCGGTGCCGTCGTACGCCTGCCGCCGGTGCGCTGTGGCGGTGACGGCTGGCGCTGGGCGACCGGGACTTGGCGCCCCGGCGAGTAGACGACGACGCGTCGCTGGGGGTTCTGCGCTGCATGTGCAGCGGCCAGGATCTCCAGCGGACTAGCCATAGAGCATCCGAGCGGCGTTGGCGTTGCGCGACGCCATGGCGTCACGGAACGGCGTCTGTCCCGACCGGCTCAGCACGTAAGCCCGACCGATGGCAGCGGCGACGGCGTTGATCGGGTCACGGTACGTGGCCTGGAAGGCGGCGTTGGCCGCCTGGCTGCGCCGAGCGACGGCGTCGTTGGCCCGCTGCCGCTGGCCCGACACGGTGTCGTCGGCGACGTGGTACGGACGACTGCCACCCGAGGGCTTGGTCTGCGTCAGCTGCCCGTTCGGTCCCTTCGTCTGGCTGTACACCCGGGTCGACAGCGGCTGCTGGTCCTTGCCCCCGAAGGTGAACGGCACGGCGTTGCCCGCCTGGTCGGTGATGGCGAAGGGCGTCGTGCCTTCGGTCTGGATCCCCTTGGCGTTGGCGGCCCGCTTCATGGCGGCGTCGATGAAGCTCTTGCGCTTCTCGTCCTCGGCCTGGATGTAGGCCGCCGTGCCCTTGGTCTTGCCGGGGATCTCCGATCCGGTCTTGCGGAAGTTCTGGTAGTCGAGCTCGGCCGCCTTGTTGGCGGCTTCGAGCGAGTCCTTGTCCAGCCCGTAGGGGTTGCCCGGCGCCGCGCCAGTCGGCGCGGTGTGGGCGCCACCGCGGTAGGCCGCCATCATCTTGTCGAGGTCGTCGGCTGCCTTGCCCGACGCCTGGGCCTGGGTGTTGAGCCCGGCGACGTACTTGTCGTAGCCGCCCAAGGTCTTCTGGTAGTCGGCCGACGAGGCGAGGATGTCGTCGAACGACTGCCCGCCCTCGGCCGAGGCGAACTGCTTGATGTAGTCGGGGTCCTCGTACGTCGCGGTCGGGTAGGGGATGCCGAACTTGTCGTAGGCCAGCATCTGCGGCGTCTTCTTCATCGCCTCTTCGGGCGTCTTGGAGTACGACAGCCCGGTCTGCGGATCGGTGTAGGCCACGTCGGGGTCGTTCATCAGGTCCGACCACACGTTGGTGGTGAAGGCCCGGACCGTGTCCGTGTTGTACGTGGAGTCGCCGAGCTTCTTGGTGCTGCCCTGGCCGCCGATGCTCAGCCCAGCCGGACCCTCCTGCTTCAGCGGGCCCATCGAGGCCAGCACCGACGCCTTCAGGTCCTTGCTGTTCTGGTCGAGCTTCGGGTCGTCGGGCGCGTTGACGTACTCGTACAGCGCCTCCTCGGCCTGAGCCGGGGACAGGCCCTTGTTCAGGATCTGATCCGACACGAAGGCCTGCCAGCCGCCGCTCTGAGCCAGCGACTCCGCCTTGCGCCGACCAGGCAGGTTGACCGGGGAGCCGAACTCGTACGTCGGCGTGAAGGCGTTGGGGTCGTAGCTGCCCGCCCCGCCGTAGCCGGACAGGATGTTGTCGACCGACAGCGAGCCCATGTCCTGCAGCAGGTTGACCTTGCCCGCCACCTGAGCCCGGTCGGAGTTGTTGATCTTGCCCTTGGTGGTGAAGCCGGCGACCGAGGGCTGGATGTCGGAGCCCTCCGACGTGGGCGTGAAGTCCATCGTCGTGTCGGGGTAGCTGAAGTCGAAGCCGCCCGGGCTCGCCGTCGTCGGGTTGAAGCTCGTCGCCGTGCTGCCGCCCATCGCCTGGCTCATGAGCATGTCCTGCTCGTCGGGCGTCAGGCTCGACCACCACTGGTCATCGAAGCTCATCGGTTACCTCCCGGCCATCAGCGTGTCGAGGTTCGGCATCGCCACCTTGGAGCCCTTGAGCTCCGGGAACAGACCGAGCAGGGCCTGCATCTGGGCGTTGATGTAACTGTTCTGGTTCGAGGTGTTGAGGTCGGCGACCTGGTTCGCCCGCTGCCAGTTCTGCATCGCCTCCTGCTGCGCCGTCTGGTAGTTCATCTGGTCGACCTGCTGCTGGTAGGCGGCCTGGGCCTGGCTGCGCTGCAGGCCGATGCCGGTCTGGCCCTGCAGGGCGGCGACGTCGAGGGCTCGGTCGGTGACGCCCTGGTTGATCTGGGCGTTGCGCAGGCGGTTGGCCTGGGCGGTGTCCTCGTTGGCGCCGAGGATCCTCCACAGGTTGGAGAACGCAGCGTTGCCGGCGGCCTGGCCCTGCACCTGCTGAGCGGCGACGGCGGGGTTCACGCCCTGACCGACCATCATGCTCTGCATCTGCTGGGAGTTCATGCCCGGGCCCTGGGTCTGGTAGTTCGGCTGCTGGAAGGCGTTCTGGTAGCTGTTCGTGAGGTACGAGTTCAGGTTCTGATACGCCTGCTGGGCCGCCGCCCGGTCGCTGGCCACGGCCTGGTTGAACTGCCCCGTCAGCTGGTCGTACATCGACGGGTCGAACTTGCCCTGCCAGTCGGGCAGGTCGATCGTCGTCGCTACCTCGTTGGTCGGCTTCGACCGAGCCAGCAGCTGGGTCAGCCAGTCGATCTGGGCCTGGCTGTAGGCCGGGGCGACAGCACCACCACCACCACCACCGCGACGCCCGCCACCGCCGCTGCTCTTCTTGGCGCCACCGCTGCTGGCCACCTTGGGAGCGGCCAGCTTCGGCGTGTTCGAGTAGCTGCTGGTGGTGGTGTGAGCCGCTGCGTTGTAGGCGCTGTCGAGGGCAGCGTTGGTCAGGCCGACGCCACCGGCCTTGAGGCGCTGGGCGATCGGGTCGTTGGCGATGGCCGCCGACGACGACACGCCGACGCGGACCGGGGACTGCGACGGCAGCGCACTGGGCTTCCACCACTGATCACCGGGCGACCAAGAAATACCCATCAGATCCCTCCGAGGTACGGACGCAGGGCCTCGATGGCCAGGGCAGCGTTGGCGATCTCAGCCTGCTTGCTCTGTTCGATCGAGGCCAAGGAGTTGTTGTAGTAGGCGTCCAGCTGCGCGTTCTGCAGGTCGTAGTTCTGCGCCTCCTGCGTGGCGTCCTGCTGGGCCCGGCCGTAGTCGCGGGCGTAGTCGCCGAGCATGTTGGCCATCGAGCGCTGCATCACGCCCGAGCGCACGCCCGGACCGGCGAAGCCCCGCTGGGCCCAGCCCGATTTGAAGTGCGGGAGCCCTCGGGCGAACTGCTGCGACATGTCGGCCAGCGACCGTTCGCCCCGCTGCTGAGAGAGGAAGCGACCGTAGGCGTTCGTCGCCTTGTCCGTGTTGTAGCGATACCCGAGGTCGTTGGCCTGCTGGTCGTAGGCGCCGAGATCAGGGACGCCGTAGCCACTCAGCGCCATGTCATGCCACCCGGATGATGTAGGTCACGCCCACGTAGGGCGGGAGGTTTGCGTTGGTGACGGCGACACCGCCATCAGGATTCGCCGTCTTGCCTGCGTAGGCCGGGACGGTGACCTGGTGGGAGTGATCGACGTTGGCGCCGGTGGTCGTCAGGCCGCGATCGGCGCCGCTGGTCTGGCCGCTGACGCCGTGGGCGTGATCAGCCGACATGTAGTCGGTGGTGGCGTCGTAGGCCAGCGTGCTGCCCGCCGCCAGCGAGCCGGCGCCGCCGGTACCGCGGTAGGCGACGTAGCTGCTGAACGGAGCGTGCGGGTTGTGCCAGTGGTTGGCGTTGGCTCCCGTGGTGTTGGCCGTGAAGCTGTGCAGGTGGTCAGCCCCGCCGTGGTTGTGGTTGACCGAGTGGCCACTCGACGTCACCGTGGGGTGGACGTGATCCATCGAGTGGAGGTGGTTGACGATCGGCATGTCGGCGGAGCCGCCGGTGGTGCCGGGCGCCGCACCCATCGGGAAGTGGTTGACGAGGTTCGGCAGGTTGAAGCGACCGGCCGCCGTGCTGCCGTAGGCGGTGCCGACGACGGCGTACAGCCCGGGGTAGTCGGCGGTCTGCAACTCGGCTCCGTTGCAGATGGCCCAGCGACCACCGGGTGGCGTGCCTGCTCCGCCGTACATCATGATCACGCCGATCGGCAGGACCTGGTCGACGTACTGCTTGGGAGCAGCATCGAGGTCGGCCACCGGGTCGCCGACCAGCTTCAGCTGCGCCAGCATCGCCACCGTGCCGCCGCGCTCGACGATCTCCTGGTTGATGTGCTGCTCGATGCGGTTGAAGTTCGCCTCGACCGGTGACGAGTCGGCCGGCGTGTAGTTCGCCAGGTCGTACTGCAGATCGATCTTGGTCACCGGAACCTCCTGGGCACGTACTTGGCGACGATGCCATCGACGCCCCACTTCGACAAGGGCGTGGTCGGCGAGGCCCGGACCCGCATCTGCACGGACCGAGCCAGGCCCATCGAGCCCGCCCGCAGCAGCATCGAACCCTGACGGGCCGAGGCCCAGTCCGCACCGGTGCCGGTCGGATCCGCCTTGCCACCCGGTGTCCAGTCGAAGCCGCCGGCTTCGGCCTCCGCGAAGCCCGTATCCGTCCAGTAGACGTCGCCCTCGGCCTTGATCCGCAGCGTGCGGGTGCGGTGGATCGTCGTCTCGTTGTAGTCACGGAACGTCTCGACGAGGATGTCGACGTCGTGGTTGACCTGGCGGGCCACGAACGTCGGGCGCCGCCACGACTTCTTGCGGTCCGGCCAGCCAGCGTGCAGCCAGCGGGTGCGGTAGTAGCTGTCGAACGGCTGTCCCGAGTAGACGCCGCCAACGACGCCGATTTCTTCGTTGTTGCTGGTGACGAGGTAGCTGTCGCCGGGGGCGGCACCGAGCGACAGCGACGACGGAGGCAGCACGATGTCGTAGGCCTCGTCGATCACGTCGAGGGTCACCATCACCGCCACCTGGTCCGACCAGAACGCAGCCAGCGGGTACTTGGCGTTGACGTCGGAGCCGTCGAGCACGGGGCCCACGGCCCCGAAGTTCGAGCGGTACATCACCCACGCCCCGGCGTCGCCGATCTCAGGATCGAAGATGAACACCGATGACACCTGAGCGGTCGGTCCGACGTCCTTGACCCACGGCACGCCCACCCACAGCCGTCGCCCAGACCACGACACGAAGACGTTCTGGTAGGCGGTGATCTCCTGGAACGCCGGGCGCAGGTTCATCGAGATGTGCTTGGGCGTGTCGCCGCTGTAGCCGTAGATCCCGCCCCGGTCGGAGGCCGAGAAGAAGTAGACCGCCGTCTCCGAACGGGTGGCCGCGGTGATCGCCGGGCAGCCCACCGACAGCGACACCTTGATCAGCTGCCACGACTCGTCGTCGTAGCCGTACAGCGCCCACATCGAGTTGGTCTTGAAGATCAGCAGGTGGTCGCGGAACGACATGATCCCGGTGATCCGACCACCACCGGAGTCGATGTCCAAGAAGTCGTCGGAGCGCCAGGCGTCGGGGACCAGCGGATGCGACCAGCGAACCCGGGCGAAGTGGTTGGCCCCGGCCTCCTTGATGGAGGCGGTGAAGAGGTAGCCGGCGTGGGCGGCGCAGAACTCAGCCTGGGGCATGGTGCTGCGGGTCGGGGCATCGATCTCCGACCACGTCTCAGGCGTCATCGGCGTGACCACGCCCGACCCCTGCACCATCACCGAGGGGTTGTTCATCCCGCAGGCGATGTAGACCTGGTCCCCCCACGGTGTGAAGTCCGCACCGTGGGGGGTGGCTCCAGCGACCACCGTGCCGAGGCGAGCGAAGACGGCGCTGCTGTCGGCCCAGTAGATCTTCGAGTTGTTGACGACGTTGACGTACTGCGATCCGTCAGCGTGGATGTGCACGAAGGCGTTGCGTGGCCGCCACGCCTCGACGGCCGGGTCGACCACGTCGTCAGCGTTCCAGCGCTGCCAGCCCTTGCGAGTGAAGAACCCGCCACGGGGATCGATGTCGACGTTGAGCAGGTCCGGCGACTCGTTGTCGGCCAGCTGGAACTGGTTGTGACGGAGGTTCAGGCCGCCCGTGAAGTCCATCAGGTTGAGGGGCTGGAGGCGGTTCGGCATCTACGTCCCCGCCGGCGGCACGATGTAGTAGCTGTTGCCGCCGAGGGCGGCGGGCCCGCCGTTGAGGATCAGCGGACGGTGACGAGGCGGATCCATGATCGCCCCCATGATCGCCTTGACGTCGCGATCCCAGCGGGCCATGTACACGCCTTCGAGGATCTCGTCCTCCTGGGCGGCGTAGGACAGACCCATGGCGTAGTAGGCGAGGGCGAACTGCAGCCGTTCGTCGAGATCGGGGATCGTCGACGCTGCGTCGTCCCACACCGGCTGACGGTAGCCCCGCACCTGGAGGTCGGCCGAGGTGGGCACCGGCCACAGTCGGAGCTCCCGGCCCCAGACCGACCAGTAGACGGGCACGCCGGTGGTCAGGGCGGCGTTCTGGGTCCACAGATCTTCGAGGTTCTCCTGGCTCATGTACGTCAGACGAGCGAACGCACCGGTGGCGACGGGGTCCACCATGACGACCGAGATGATCGAGGACACCAGCACGTCGGCGGGCAGCGACACGGTGTCGGCGTCGGGGATCTTGGAGACCGACCACACCTTCTCGTAGCGAGGCCAGCGGTTGTCCAGGCTGACGGTGCGGGTGAAGGCGTCCTGGAGGTACGGGTTCAGCAGGACGTCAGGGAGCTCCTCGTCGTCCATCTCCAGGTGGTTGCGGACGTAGCTGCGCAGGCTGCCAACGTCCATCAGTCGTCCTCGAACAGGTCATCCACCTCGACGGCGGGGCGCTCGTTCGACGGCCACGCCGGGAGTCCGTCAGCCTGGCGACCATGGGCGTTGCAGTACTGGCCGTCGTACTTCTTGGTGGCCCAGGCCATGCACGTGTCGCCGTTGCCCATGCACTTCTTGGCCCGCTTCGGCGAGCGGTAGCCCCACGGGTTCGGCGGTTCGCTCGGGCGCTCGCCGACCTCCGGCCCCTTGTACGGAGCGGTCGACAGGATCGCCCGCCCGAAGTTCGGGTTGGTGGTATCAACCTCGCCACCGCCACCGACGCGTTCGCCGCTCACGGCGTGGAGCAGCGACACCCCCTCGCCGTGCCCGACCACGCTGGCCTTGCGCTCGTTGTGGTTTCCGCTCGGCGGGGTTCCCCACTTGACGATCGGCATCGCTCCTCCTTCATCACTGCTGGGGCCGCTGCACGTGCAGCGACCCCAGCATGGTGCTCACGCGAACGTTGCCCCGGTGATCTTGAAGTTGCGCCGGCGCTCACGCGTCGTCGTGTTGCCGTACGTCGTGATGAAGCTCACCCGGGCGTCGATGGCGTAGGCCGCCGGCGACGCTGCGGTGGAGCCCGGGTTGGCGTTGGTGTTCGACGACACGGAACCGGAGAGGTTCGACGTGAACGGGCTCTGGCTGAAGTTGCGGTCCGAGTGGAGGGTCAGGCCGATGTACTTCGAGTTGAGCCCGAGGGCCGTACCGGTCGGGCAGTCGGGGTCCCAGTACAGCGGCACGTTCTTGAACAGCAGGTTCTGGAACCCGAGGTTCGCCTTGGACGTGTCGGTGTAGCGGACCTGGGGGGTGAGGCTCGCCTCGTAGGCCTCGAACCACCCGGCCCCCGAGAAGATGGCGTCGACGTGGTCGGAGCCGCCATCGGAGGCCAGCAGGAACATGTGCCGCAGGCAGGTCTCCAACTCCTTGCCGTCGTACGGCGACGTCAACGCCGTGCCCGGCATGGTGATGGCCGCGCCGAGGGCGTCCGTCCCGGTGTTCGTGCCTGCGTCCCACGTCGGGGCTCGCCACTGATTCTCCGGGGCCGGGGCGGCGGCCGGGGTGATGCCACCGCAGGCGGCCGTGGCGTCGATCAGGGTGGTGAACGGCGTGAAGTCGGTCGGCAGGGCGGCGCCGCCACGGGTGCCGTAGAGCATCGTCGAGAGGAGCTTGCGGAGCGTCTGCTCGGCCTGCATCACCTTCGCCTCGACGAGGTTGATCATCTGCTCCTTGCCGTTGTTCTGCGCCTCTTCCAGGCCGGAGATGATGATCGTGGCGTACAGCTGGCGCCAGGCGTACTGGGCGGCCGAGATGCCGGCCACCGCGTTGACCTGCAGCTGCTGCCACGGGCCGTACGAGTTGGCCTCGCCCGGGCCCAGCAGGAGGGGCTCGACGATGCTGATGCCGCCGTCGATCGTGCGGACACGACCGTTGCTCATCAGGTATTCGAGGAGCGGGAGGGAACCGAAGATGTTGTCCGTCAACGTCTTGCGGTAGTTGTGCATCGTGGTCGACAGGATCGTGTCCCACGTGGTCGGGGTATGTGTAGCAAGCGCCACAGATCAGCCTTTCGGGTTGATCCGCTCAGCCCCTTTCGGCCTGGTCGAAGGCCGCTTCGATGGCTTCGCGGAGGGTCATGCGTCCTCCGGAGTCCACCTGGCTATTCAGACCCCCAGCCCCCCGTGCTCCACTCGACACCACCTGCCCGGCTGACCGCTTGGCCGCCGTGCGTCGCTCGGTCTCGGCCTGCTGCTGCGCCTCGGCTTCGCGTGCGGCACGCACCCGAGCGCTCAGTCGGTCGAAGGCCATCGTCTTGTAGATCATCGGCAACGCATCGAAGCCGTACCCGTTCTGGTACGCCACCCCGATCACCTGCTGGAGGTCCTCATTGCTGAGGTTGAACTCCGATCGCAACCCTTCGACGGCCCTTGCCAGCGCCTCGTCCGATTCCTTCTGCGTGATGCGGTCTTCGAGCGCCAGGCGAGCCTGACGTTCCTCGTGCACCGCTCGCTCCAGCGGGTCGGTGTACTCGGGCTCCGGCTCCGGGGCCTGCTGTTGCGGGCCCTGGAGCCCGAGCCCGTACTGCTGCGCCAGGATCTGCAGCGTCATGGCGGGGTTCGCCTCCAGCGCTCGCTGGAGGTTCATCCCGTACTCGGCTTCCTGGCGCTGCTGCGCCACCTGCTGCATCGAGCGGGTGAAGTGGGACTCCCGTGAGTACCCCTTCAACGCTTCCGAATAAGGAACCTCGACGTCTTCACCGTCGACCTTGACGCGCACGTAGCGGTTGTCAGGGTCCTCGATCTCGACGTACTGACGTGGCGGCTCTGGTTCGCCACCTTCGTCCGGTTGCTCAACGGCCTCTGACCCGGCTTCCCCGATTGGCTCGGGACCTGCGTCGGCCACCCCCTCTGACGAGGGCTCTTCCATCGACACTGAGTTCCTCCCTCAGGCGTGCTCAGTCCTTTGATTGGGGAGTATGACACCCCCCAAGGTGATGTGGCTAGGGGGCGCCCCCGTTCCCCATCAATGCCGCCATCAACTCCGGCGACATGGCGGGCGGGCGCGCCGTGGGGGCGCTGCCCGGCGGCACCGGCAGGCCGCCGCCGGGCGGCATCCCAGCGTCCGGCGGTGGGCCACCGGGCGGCATCGGCGCCGTGCCACCAGGAGCGTTCTGGTCCAGCTGCTGCTGGTCCGGCGGCGGACCCTGCTGGTCCTGCACCTCCTGGGGCTGGCCGGTGTTCGGATCCATCTGCGGCGGCGGGCCCGACGCCATCAGGAAGGCGGCCGTGTCCTTGACGCCGAAGCCCTTCTGCAGGATGTACATGTACAGCCCCTGCGGGTTGGCCACGCCCATCTGCAGGAACGGCATCGAGGCGTCGACCAGCTGCATCGCCGACTGCCGCCGGAACGTCTCGTTCATCGGCTCGGTCGAGCCGGCAGCCACCTCGAAGTCGAACTCGCCCTGGATGTAGTCCTTGTCGTACGGGACCCAGACGTTGCCGGGCATCGTCACGATCCGGGCCACCTGCTGCCCGGTCAGGAACTGCTGCATCAGGCCGATGATCCGCTCGCCGAGGCGGGCCAGCGCCCCCTCGATCGAGGCCAGGCGGTCCTGGGCTCGGCTGTTGGCCGAGTCCTGGATCATCGCCGCCTCGGTGGCGGTGCGCTTCATGGTGTTGGCCGTCGACCCCCGCTGGTAGTCGGTGACCCCCGAGACCCGGTCGATGTCGTTGGTGATCATCGCCGACTGGTCGTAGAACTCGGACGGCGTGATCACGGCCGGGAGCGGGGCGATCACGTTGGCCGGGTTGCCGTCCGACATCACCGGGATCATCGTGTTATCGACGTCGGCTTCGAGCGCCTGCACGCCCTCACGGTCGAAGGCGTCCCGCTCGTACAGCCACTTCCGCTGGAAGCGGGCCCGGTGCTGCATCATCTGCGTGCGGGTCTTGTTGAGCTCCAGCTGCAGCGGCTCGATCTGCTCGATGTCACCGATCGGGTAGAAGTGGTCGGCCACCTCATAGTTACGCAGCATCTCGAACGGGTGCCCCATGGCGTAGGGCATCGGGCGGGGCTTGATCAGGAAGCCCGACTCGTCCCCGGTGTCGTCGGAGTCGAGCGAGAACGTGCACATCGTGCCGAGCTTGATGTCGTAGTACTCGATGATCTCGCAGTACGACTTGGCCCCCCGGTTCGGCTCCTCGCCCTCGCGGGCGTCGGAGTCTCCGGCTGACGACCAGCGCGACCAGCCCGTGGACGACACCTTCTTGCGGGCCGCCGCGTCGTAGCGGCTGTCGACCTGGACGTCCTGCACCGGGCGCCAGATCCGCTGGGCGATCCAGCACATCTCCTTGGGGTGGCGGGCGTCGGGGTCGACGAACATGTCGAACGGGCTGATGCGCTCGACGAACGGGCGGTCGTCGTAGATGTACATCTCCGACTCGACGTTGCCCTCGATGTCGTCACGGTCATCGATGCCGACGTCGGCACCGGCGTTTCCGTAGCTCGGCTCGGTGGCGTCGACCGACTTCTCCTCCGGCGGCTTGGTGAACTTGTAGCCGACCTTGCACCAGCCGTGCCCGATGATGAGCTCGTCGTTGACGGCGAGGCGGAACTCGTCCTGGTACCGCCACTGGCGCCACAGGTAGTTGAGGACTTCCTCGGTGACCGTGGCCTGCGGGGCGGCCTGCGGGTTGCGGGCGTTGACCACGAACTTGGGGTTGTTCACCGCCACCGCCGGGGCCAGCGTGTTGATCGTCGAGAAGCACAGGTTGACCACGAGCTTGTCGCCCGGCACATCGGTCTGGTACTGCTTCCCCCGGTACAGGTCGATGTAGCGCTTCCAGTCGTCGTCGTAGCCCTCGTCGGTCCGCCACCGCTTCGAGCGGCGCAACTCGTCCCGGTAGTACTGCAGCCGGTCGCTGAGCTTCAGCCTTGCCACGGTTGACTCCCCATGTGTGCGACGCCGTCGCGCTTGGTGTCGCCGATGTGCTCGGCCACGAACTCAGCGTTGGTGCGTTCCCGGAAGTTGTCCTTGCCGTACATCTGGCCCCCGCCACGCCACACGTAGCCGACCGTGAGCAGACGACAGCGGAAGCAGAGATCCTTGCCCTCTTCAGCGGGGCGCATCCCGCAGTCGTCGCAGATCACGTGTAGGTGAACCCTCCGGCCTTGGTGATGTTGCCGTCCGGGTCGAGGACGACGACGTTCTTGGCTCCGGCGGTACCGGCGGGCGTGACGCAGGTGATCGTGGTGTCGTTGACGACGACGAACGAGGTGGCGGCCGCGCCGCCGACCGTGACGCCGGTGGTACCGACGAAGAAGGTGCCGGTGATCGTGATCGCCGTGCCGCCAGCCGTCGTTCCCGACGACGGGGTGACGGTGCTGATCGTCGTCACCGCCGGCGGCGCCAGCGTCGAGGACTCGCCCCACGTGTCGTGGGGCACGGTGTCGTAGCCCCGGGCGTACTGGCGCACGTTCGGGCGGACGTGCTTCTTCGACGGCGGGCGCTGGGCGTCGAGTCGACTCATGACAGAACCCTCCTCGGGTCTCGGACGGTGTGCTGCCCGATCGGCTCGGGCTCGTTGGGCAGCCGCCGGGCGTTGGATTCGATGTGCGACATCAGGTCGTCGCCATACAACTGCTTCTCGAACCAGCCCATCGATCCCGGCGGGGGCTCGCGCTCCGGCTCGTACTGCTTCAGCCACACGTACTTGACCATCTGGTTGGCGATCGAGAGGCTGATGACTCGATCGTCGAACGGCGAGCCCGACATCTTCCCGGCGTCGTCACGCACGAACGTGCGCAGTTCGCTGAGCGTGCCGTCGTCGTAGAGCGTGACGGCCTGCTCCCGCAGCGCCATGTTGAGCTCGTCGACGGCGAGGGGCTTGGTGATCTGCGTGGTGCGCCAGCCCAGGATGTCGGTGGGCACCGAGCGCTTGTAGCGGGGCGACCGCTGCATGTACAGCGGGTGGTAGTGCTGGCGGTGCAGCGCTTTGAGCGTGGTCAGGCCGTGGTTGTTCGACTCCACGCCGATCAGGGCGTCGAAGTACCAGTGGCCGAGCGGAGCCAGCACGTCGGTGCCGAAGAGATCGGGATCGATACGACCGTGCCACGTCGCCACCACGTCGCCGTCACGGACATTGATGACGTGGACGGAGGAGAAGTCGCCGTGCTCCAGGCCCTGGGCCGGGTCGGCACCGATGGCGTAGCGCGCTGACTCGTCGGGGAACTGCCAGATCCGCAGCGGCCCACCGGGCTCGGGCAGGAACCCGAAGCTGCGGTACTCGGCCAGGTAGCCCTCGGCCAGCGGGTCACGCACCGAGGCGCCGACCAGGCGCAGCACCTCCAGGCTGAACGCCGGACGCCCGGACTTGAGGAACGCCTCCTCCGGGTTGTCCGGGTACTCCTGGGCCAGCTGCCACTCGGGCAGGTCTTCCTTCTTCTCGTCGTACCAGGCCTGATCGCGGCCGTTCGCGTACCACGGGTGGAACATGCACTTGAAACGGTTGGTCTTGTTGGTGGCCCCCACCCACAGGGTGTGGAACAGATTGCCCTCGCCCTGCGCCGTGGACAGCGCGATGACCCGGCCACCGACGTCAGCGATCGGCTCGATCGACGACCAGGCCTCGTCGGCGTTGGGCAGGTAGGCGAGCTCGTCGACGATCACCAGGCTCACCGTCTCGCCTCGGGCGGGGTCCGACGCCGAGGGCAGCGACTCGATGTAGCTCTCGTTGGAGAACTCGAACTTGGTCTGCGTCTGGTTCATCGGCGGGCCCCGGAACTTCATCCACTCGGGCAGGAACCGATAGACGTACTTGGCCTTGGCCAACAGCTTGATGGCGTCGCGCTCGGTGCGGCTCAGCATGATGACGACGCGATCGGGATAGAAGAACGTCAGCCAGAAGGCGTAGACGGACACCAGCGTGGAGAACCCCAGCTGCCGGGCCTTGAGCATCAGGCTGTAGCGGTTGCGGATCCAGAGCTCGACCGACTCCTTCTGCGAATCGAAGAGATCGAAGGGGATGCGCCCGTGCTCGGGGTGCTTGATGTAGGCGTAGTTGTGGCAGAAGTAGACGAACGCATCGAGCAGCTTCTTGGGGTCGCGGGTCTGCGGGCTACAGCGCCGCCACTCCCGCTCCTCCAGGAGCTCGTTGAGGTCGATATCGACGGTGCTCACGCCGGATCCGGGGGCCAGTGGGCCTGGACGGCCGCGGTGATCTGGGCGTCGGTGATGATGTCGGTGTCGTGGCCCGGTGCGCCACGACCGGCGACGAGGGCGGTCTCGTAGGCCGCCTCGGTGTCGACGGCCACGGCGTACATCAACGGCTGCGTCGAGGCCACGCCCGCCTTGAGCTGCTGGGCGTAGACGGTGTCCTTCAACGTCGGGTTGTTGTTGGCCTCCTGCATCGCAGAGGCCGTGACTCGTGCTTGCAGGTCCGGGTCGTTGGCCGCTCGGGTGATCGAGGACAGGCTCATGCGGTTCCTTCCAACTCGGTGATCCGGTAGCGGAGAGTCGCCACCTCCTCGGTCAGGCGTTGCACGTGATCGAGCAGGGCGACGGTGATCTGCGCGTAGTCGATGCCCATGGCGTTGCCGTCCTCGTCGTGGGAGACGGCCGATGGCAGGACGGTCTCCACCTCCTCGGCGATCAGGCCGAGGCGCTCACGCTGGCCCTCGTGGCCGAGGATGCCGACCTGGTCGTCGAACTCCCACGAGGAGCGATCGTTGGCGTCGACCGGCCCGTCGCCCGTGGGCACGATGCGCAGCGCCCCGACCTTCGGGCGGAACGCCACGGTGCGCAGGCTCATCACGTCGGGCACCGACACCTCGTCAGACATGGCGTCGTGCTCGACAGGTACGAAGTCCCGTTCCCGCAGTGAGCGAATGCCGCGCTTCGCCGTCGCCGTCGAGTTCACCGTGAACGCCGACGCCCACAGCGGGGCGTAGGCCGAGTTGGCGCTGTTGACGCACCCGATGTTCTCGCCCAGCGATGCCGCCGTGCGGAGGATCGGGGCGACACCCGGTGACTGGAAGGCGACCTTGGCCTGCTGGCCGCTGGTCCCCGGAGCGATGCAGATGTTGGCGGTCGACCAGTCGACCCCTGGCGTGTCGCCCGACAGGGACACCCGCCGAGCGCACTGAAAGGCGTTGTTGTCGAGGACGACGTAGTTGACGTTCCCGATCCGGAGGCAAACGGTGCTCCCGGCGTTCAGCGCCGAGGTGGTGGTGTTGGCGTTGATGATGACGTTCGCCGCGGCGTCGCTGCCGTTGAGCCAGATGCCCGGCGTGTTCGACAGGTTCGGGTGTTGCCCGAACTTCCACACCTGGGTGTAGAGCAGGTTGTTCTGGATGCCGCCGACCTGGGTCGGGGTGCCGCCGACCACCTCCCACCACCCGAACGGCACGCCCGTCGGCGCGATGGTGAAGACCGACCCGTCGGCCGCAGAGAAGAACCCGAGAGCCTTGGTGGACTCGGCCGTGTTCCCGAAGCGGGCCTGGGTCGGGAGGCTGGCGCGTGGCCCGCACTCGGCCGGTGAGGCCACGACCCGAGCATCGACGTACTGCTTGGTCGCCGCCTGCAACGCCGCGGTCGGATCGGCGGGCAGTTGGATCGGGACGAGGAACGAGCGGGTCATCCGAACACCACGATGCGGTAGTCACCAGCGGCCGGGGCTGTGTTGAAGCGGACGGTGACGTTGTTGGCGTCGGTGCGTTCGATGTCGCAGTCGACGTCATCCCAAGGTGTCGTCGAGCGGTACACCGACACCTCTACGTCGCGGGTGTTGAAGGCGTGGTTGGCCACCGTCGAGGTCGCCGCCGCACAGTTCACGGCGTAGCGCTTCATCCCGTTGGCGAGCAGGGCGTAGCGGGCGTCGCCCCACGTCGTGTTGACCCGGATGTCGTCAGCGGCGACGGTGATCGAGGTGTCACCGGCGATGACGTTGAGGGTGTTGCCGGACTGGGTCATGCCCGCACCAGCGACCACCGAGCCGGGGCCACTGGTCTGCGCCCAGATGATGTTGTTGGTACCGAGCGTGAACCCGGCGATCTGGTCGGGCGAGGTGACCGACCACACCGTGTCCTGGTTGGTCGTACCGCCGGTCACGTAGGTCGTGGCGCCGGGGATTTCGCCCTCGGTGTCCATGTCCGGGGAGCGGGTCCAGGCGCCCGAGTTGACGATGTAGATGCCGTTGGCCGACTGCGTCGTCTGGTTCTTGGCCAGCACGCTCTGACCGACGATGACGGCCACACCGTCGATGGTCTGGGTGCCTGACAGCGTGAGGTTGCCGGTCGAGGCCACGATGCACGACGTCTTCCAGGCCAGGCCGTTGACCCGGTTGTCGACGTAGCCCTTGTTCACCGCATCGGTGGTTGCCGAGGCGCTGCCGACGTTCGTGATCTTGAAGCCGCCCATCGAGACGTCGGCGGTCGGCACGGCGAACGTGTTGAGCGGGATCGTGGTGTGGTCCGAGGCCGAGTGCGTGGGCGAGCCGTGGGTGTGGTCGGACCGGGCGACGGTGGTGGCCGCGCCGTCGCTCTTGGCGATGCCGAACGTGGTCTCGGCGGGGACCGAGCCGTAGCCCGGGAAGGCGCCACCGGTGGCCTTGGCTGGGATCCACGTCGTGCCGTCCCACCAGTAGAGGGTGTTGTCGCTGGAGTTGCCGTACAGCTGGAACTTCACCGGCGATGCCGGCGCGCTGGCCAGGCTCTGGACGGCAGCGTTCTGGAGCTCGTTCTTCGTGAGGTCGACGGCGGTTAGGAACTTGCGGGCCATGGCTCCCTCACGACAAGTAGGCGACGCCCGCGAAGGCGGCGGAGAAGGTGAGGATCACGGTGTTGTCGTCGGGCCAGGAGATCTCGCCCTCGACGGTGGCGCCGCCCGAATCCTCGACCGTGACGTTGGGCTTGAAGCCCATGAAGTGGTTGATCGTCCACGTCGTGGCCGGTGTGGCCTGGTTGTAGACGAAACTGCCACCAGCCCCGGGCCCCGGTCCGCCACCGCCTGCTGCCATCCACGCCTCCAGCACCGCCACCCGTCGCTGCAGATCGAAGTCCGCCCGCCTCGACGACGGGGCCTTCGTGTCGGGCTGGTAGCCGCCGAGGACCTTAGCCATCGCCCCGCTCCGCCAACTCGGCCTCGGCCCGCTCAGCCAGGATGCTCAGCAGTTCGTCGTCGCTGAGGTCCTTGGCCTGGCCCTTGACCACGGTGACGTCGAGACGCTTGGGCTTGATGGCGTCGATCGCCTCCAGGTAGGCCCGAGCAGCCGGGACCTGGCGTGGATCGGTGCGGTCGGTAGCCGTCTCGAACAGGCTGTCGAGCACGGACTTGGCCCGCTCCGGGGAGCCGACCGTCTTGCGGTAGCGACGCTCCCACTCGGCCAGGAAGTCCGGGTCATTCTTCCACTGCGAGATCGTGTTGCGGTGCATGTCGAGCTCGTCGGCGAGCTCGGCCTGCGACGACGGGTTGCGCTCGTTCTGGGGCGTCAGCAACCACTCCAGCACCCGCTGGGTTCGGAAGTCGTTGAGGCCCGGGCGAGTCCCTGCCATCTTCGCCATCGGGGGACATTATGAACTACCCCGCTCACTATTTCGAGCGCTGCACGTGCAGCGATGAGCGGGGTGTATAACACAGATATAACTGGGGTACTCCCCTTGACACCCCAGATGTGGGGTGTACGATGTGGGCATGACGAGGAACAAGGCACCCACCGCCATGCGGAACGACCCCCGATGGGTCACGGTGCAGCTGCAGATCCGTGTCCCGTGGTGGAGGCGAGAGCAGCTGCAAGACGAAGCAACCACGCTCGGGGTCAAGCTCCCCGATCTGTTGGCCGACGCCATCGACCGGGTCTATCCGCCCCTCCCGATCGACGACTGATGCAGGTGATCGGGATCGATCCCGGCACGACCGGTGCGCTGGCCGTGCACGACAAGGGCGAGCTCGTCTACATCGGTGACCTGCCGACCCACGGCGGCCGCATCGACGGCAACGCCCTGGCCGACATCATCACCGAGTACTCCGGTCCGGTGTACTTGGAGGACACGCACGCCATGCCGAAGAACGGCTCCATCGCCAGCTACAGCCTCGGCCTCTCCTCGGGGATCGTGATCGGCGTCGTGCAGACGCTGGAACGCCCCCTGGTGCGGGTGCGACCGATGGCCTGGAAGACGAAGATGGGCGTGACGAAGCGCACCAAGGACGAGATCCGCGGCATCGTCCGCGAGCTCTACCCGAAGTGGGCCACGACGTTCGCCCGGGTGAAAGACCACAACCGAGCCGAGGCCGTGCTGATCAGTCGGTACGGCGTGGCGATGCAGCTGCAGGAGGTCAACCAGTGACCGCACTCACCGCCACGCCGTGGCTGGCCGTGCTCAACCGGATCATCCGCTACAGCGACGACGACACGACGAGGACGTTGGCCAAGATGCTCTACGACATCTTCAACGAGACGTCTGACCCCCGCATCGGGGAGATCGCCGACGCCTACGCCTACCAGCTGCTGGGGTCGTTGTGAGCTCAATCGACATCACCGAGCTCCACGACGAGCACGAAGCCAAGCGTGACTTCCGCCGGGCCAACGGTGCGCCGCTGGTCTCAGACCCCACCGATCCGACCAAGACGCTGCGCTACTCCCGACCGTCGAGCTACGCCAAGTGCCTCGACGACGAGATGGCCCTCACCGACTGGCGGATCTGGAAGGCGATGGAGGGCGTGGCCCGTTCGCCGGCGCTGCAGACCCAGGTGATCGCCACCCGTGACGACGACCGGGTCGAGAAGAAGGACCTGCGGGAGAAGGCCCTCGACAAGGGCACGGCCAACGAGCGAGCCGACCAGGGCACCGGACTGCACGCCATGACGGTGCGCATCGAGGACCCGACCGACGTCGACTTCGATCCCGGCGAGCCCTTCGCCACGGACCTGGCCGCCTACACCACCATGCTCGACGCCTACGGCTTGGTGTCGGAATTGATCGAGGTGCCTTTCGTCAACGACCGCTTCCGCTCCGCCGGGACGGCCGACCGGGTGTACCGGGTGACGAAGATGTTGGAGGCCCCGAACGGCACGCTGATCGAGCCGGGCACGCTGGTAGTCGGTGACCTGAAGACCGGGGCCAAGTTGGACTTCAGCCTCCCCGGGTTCTGCGTGCAGACCGCCCTCTACGCCACCGGGCAGCTGTACGACGTGGTCGACGAGCGCCGCCTGCCGACGCCGCCGATCGACCAGCGCTGGGCCCTGATCGCCCACCTGCCCGTCGGGATGGGGCGCTGCGACCTGCTGTGGTCGCCGATCGACATCGGTCTGATCGGAGCCCAGCTGGCCCAGGCCACGAAGGAGTGGCGCAAGCTGTGGAAGAACGGCACCTACGACGCCACCCCGGTGGAGGTGCCCAAGGAAGCCAGCGAGCTCCTGGCCGAGATCACCGTGGAGGCCGGTCCCGTGATCGCCCTCGACGTGATGGCGAAGTACTGCCAGGCTCGTATCAACTCGATCGGGGGCTACCCCGATGCCAAGGCGAAGTTGATCCTCCTGTGGCCGGAGGGTCTGCCGACCCCGAAGAAGGGAGTCGAAACGCCCGAGCAGATGGTCACGCTGCTCAACCTGCTGGACAAGGTGGAAGCCGAGTTCAGCATCCCGTTCAGTGTCAGTGATCCTCGGTACGAAGGAATGAAAGGCCATCGGAACGAGATCGATCGAAGCAATGAGTTCATGCTCACGAGCTAAGGAACAAATGATCAAATGAGCGATGCGAATGACTTCTTGTTCGGAGGAGGCGGCAAGGCTGCCTCGTTCGACAACATCGGCGACACCGTCGAGGGGACGATCACCGACGTCAAGCTGACGCAGCAGACGTCGATGGAGGACAACACCCCGCTCACGTGGGCGGACGGCTCGCCCCGGATGCAGCTGGTGCTCACGCTGCAGACCGATCAGCGCAGCGGCGAGGATGACGACGGCACCCGTCGTCTGTACGCCAAGGGCGGCCGCTACGAGGCGGCGGAGGGGACGGGCACCTCGATGAAGGACGCCATCGCCGACGCCATCAAGAAGGCCGGGGCCTCCCGGATCGAGGAGGGCGGCCACCTCAAGGTCGGGCACACCGGCCTGGGGAAGAAGACGAACCGGGGGTACTCGGCGCCGAAGCTGTACCGGGCGGTCTACACCGCTCCCACGGCCTCGGTGTCGGCGGACGACCTGTTCGAGGGATGACCAACGAGCCGACCCCCGGTCCGTGGCGACCGGGGGTCAGCCCGACCATGCAGGTGGCACTGATGGTGGAACGTGGATTCGCAGTACCCATCCAGGCGAAGCCCAAAGCGGGCTACATCGTCTTCGAGTTCCTGGGGGGCACGTACGACGGGGTGAAGATGCGGCTGTACCCGCCGTTCCAACGCCGTCTGTGCCTCGGGAACGAGTGGTACGCCTGGGGCGCTCCCAAGAACCGCCGCTCGAAGCGCTTCACCTACCGCTTGGAGGTCGACGATGGTGCAGATCCGGCGGCTTGAACCGGTCGTGAAGATCGGCGTCCTGCGTCAGCCGACGACCAAGCGGGGCAACAACAGCAACTACGACAAGCAGGGCTACCGCCGAGGCGGCGGGCAGTTCAAGGTCGTGGTCCGCCGGCGGGTCGACTACCCGCCGCCGACGCCCCAGCCCACGCCGTGCGTGCTGTGGCAGGGGGCCCAGGGCTCGGACGGCTACGGGTGGCGCAAGATCGGGCCGCCCGAGAACCGCAAGAGCATGGCCATGCACCGCTGGGCCATGGAGCAGCACCTGGGACGCAAGCTGCGCAAGGACGAGGTGGTGCTCCACGCCTGCGACAACCGGCTGTGCTACCGGGTCGACCACCTCTCGGTGGGCACGATCGCCGACAACAACGCCGACATGAAGGCCAAGGGGCGGGCCGTGAAGCCGCCGCTGAACGTGTTCTTCGGCGAGGCCCACCCGATGGCGAAGCTGACCGAAAAACAAGTCAGAGACATCAAAGGCCATTATCAAAGCGGCCTGAGCATTAAATCAATTGCTGCTGATTACAGCATCCACCCCTCGACGGTGCGTCGCATCGTGAAGGGCATGACGTGGGCCACCGGCCAGACCCGGGACCTCGTCGCCGAACACCACGCCCGGGAAGAAGCTCGGGCCGCTGCGGAGCGGCCGCCCGAGCCTACCGAGCCCGTCAAGTTCAAGATCAGGAGGCTCAAGTACCGATGACCTACGGCGACCCCTACATCCACAACCACACGCACAGCCTCAACACCGGCGTAGTCGGCGGCTCGCTGAGCGGCTACCCGGTCTACAGCGACAGGCCGTGGACCGAGTTGCTGACCGAGCTCAACACCATCAAGCACAAGGAGAAGACCATGTCCACCGCCCAGAAGGTCGCAGCCGAGCGGGCCGAGGCCCGCGAGCGGGAGCGGATCGAGGTGGCCTACGCCGCCTACGACGCCCTCGAACTGGACACCTGGCCCCAGCCCTGCGTCGTGCTGTTCACCGTCGACTACGAGCGGGACCACGACTACACCTACGCCGCCCTGCACATCAACGACCGCTGGTACCTCACCGGCTCGGTGTGCCACGGGGTCAAGACCGAGGACTTCCTGGCCTGGCTGATCGAGCGTCGTGTCCCCGCCGAGGGCCTCGACCTGCTCGGGCAGGTGGAGACGTGACCGAGCAGCCGTCCCTCTTCGCCGCCGAGGATCCGACGCCTCGGCCGCCCGGTTGGCGCCTGATCGCCAACAGCGGCGGGTCCCAAGGCTGGCACCTCATCGACCGCACCACGCCCGATCGTGGGGTGGTTACCGTGTGCGGGATCGTCGGGAGGGTGATCCAGAGCGACGCTGTGGTCATCATCCCGTGCGTGGTCTGCAAGGCCGAACCGGAGTGAGCCGAAGGGCCCGGCGTTCGTAGCGCCGGGCCCTCGACCCACAACAACCATCAGCATCAACATCCCCAGCTACAAGGAGGCCGACTCATGGCTGATCATAGCGATCGCTACCCCAACGAGGGTGGAGCCACACCCCGCACGCTGCAGATGGCGTTGGCGCTGGCCGGTGCTGGCTACCTCGTCTTCCCGTGTCTGCCGAATCGCAAGGAGCCGGCGACCGAGCACGGCTTCAAGGACGCCACCACCGAGCCGACGGCGATCACCGGGTGGTTCGCCGAACGGCCCTCGCTGAACCTGGCCATCGCCACCGGCCCGCAGCCCAACGGCGTCAACCTGTTCGCCGTCGACATCGACGCCAAGTCGGGCGGCCTGGCCACGTGGGCAGCCCTGACCGACGTCCACGGTCACCCGCTGGCCCCCAAGCACTTCACCCCCAACGGCGGGTTCCACGTCTTCTTCGACGCCCCGTCCGGCCTGGCCAACACCAGGGCTCGGCTCGGACCGGGGATCGACACCCGGGGCGTCGGCGGGTACGTGGTGGCGCCGCCCAGCCAGCTGGTCGACGGCAACGGCGAGATCCTGCCGCTGTACCGCTCGACCAAGACCCAGGCCCTGCTCTACAACCCGCCGCCCGGGCTGCCGCTGTGGATCATCGAGGCCCTGGAGCCGGCCGGTCCCAGCGTGCGCATCGAGGACTCGGTGCAGCGCCACCCCAGCCACCACGAAACCGTCGACATCTACTCCTGGACCAAGTCCAATGTGTCGCTGCTCGACCTGATGATCGCTGACGGGTGGACGGTCGGCAGGCGCCGGGGCAACGAGTACCAGCTGACGAGGCCGGGCAAGGACGTCCGGGAGGGCAACTCGGCGACGTATCACCGGGACACGAACCACGTCGTGATCTACTCGACCAACGCCCCGGCCGAGCTCCGGGTGAGCCGCCCCGGGCAGGTCACCCAAGGTGGGCACTTGTCCTTCAGCTGCGCCGACTACCTGGCCATGACCCGCTACGGCGGTGATCAGGTGGCGATGCAGCGTGCCATGATGCGTGCCGCCGGGTGGGCGGGACCCGGCGGCGAGGAGACGGATAGCGGGCGCATCGCGCCTCCCAGTAGTGACGGTACGCCCCCGCCCCAAGCTCCGGTTCTCACGCTGCCGACCGAGTTCTACGACCAGCGACCGTGGATGGCGGCCTGTCGTCAGATGGCCCAGGCCGTCGGCGGGTCGCCGGCGGCCCACCTGCTGGCCTTCATGTGCCGGTGGGCCACGCTGATCCCGCCGGGGTTCTCGATCCCGCCGATCAACGGGGCCCCGTCGAGCTTCGACCTGCTGTGCGTCATCGCCGGGACCAGCGGCTCGGGCAAGACCTCCCCGATGCGCAACGCCGAGGAGATGCTGCCGATCCTGCGCAAAGACCTGCGTATGGGCCTCGGCATCGGCTCCGGCGAGGGGATCATCGAGGCGTTCTATGCGTTCGAGATGGTCGAGGGCGACGACGGCAAGAAGCGCAAGGAGCGGCGCAAGGCCATCGCCGGCGTCAACTTCGCCGTCTCCGAGGGGCTGATCTTCGCCGAGCTCGCCGGACGTGGTGGCACCACCCACGTGACCAGGCTCTGCGACGCCTGGTCGGGAGCGGCGCTGTCGACGGCCAACGCCACCGCCGAGACGTTCCGCCACATCCCGGCGAACCAGTACCGCCTCAGCCTGATGATGGGCATCCAGGCCACCCAGGCCCACGAACTGATGACCGATTCGGCCGCCAGCCAGGGCTTCGTCGGTCGCCTGCTGTTCGCCTGGGCCGAAGAGCCCCGGGTCTCGCCCCGCCCGGTGCCGCCGGAGCGCCTCGTGGTCCCGGTGCCGGGCGGCCCGCCGCCGATCGCCGGCGTCTACCAGCAGACCTACCTGTCGTACCCGCCGGAGATCTACGCCGAGATCCAGGCCGCCAACGACGCCAGAGTCGGCACCGACGTCCCCGTCGAGGAGCACCACCACGACCTCCTGCGCTGCAAGGTGGCCGGAATCTTGGCGCTGATGGACGGCCGACTCTCCGTCAACCTGGACGACTGGCTCATCGCCACGACGCTCGTCGACATTTCCGCCCTCACGAGATTGCACCTGTATTCGATCCGCCGTCAGGCGCAACGTGCCCAGCGTCACACCGCCGCCGTGGCCAAGGCGGAGTCGGAGATCGTCGTGGAGGACGTGAAGGAACGCCGAGCCATCGCTCGTATGGCCGAAGCGATCCGCAACCACGTCGTCGATGGGGCGGTGTCCAGGCGCAAGGTCGCCCGGGCTGTGTCGAGCTCGTCGACCAGGTACCGCTTCGACAATGCATTGACGCTCGCCATCAGCAACGGTTGGGTCGTGGTGGACGGCGATCAGGTCAGGTCGATCGAGTAGGGGGGGAAGCGGGGAAGCTTCCCCCCTCCCCTCTCTCGCTTGAAATCGAGTCACAACCCCAAGTCCTGATAAAACACACTTATCCACAGGGTTATCCACAGGCAAATCTTCCCCTAGGGGGGGAAGCTTCCCCTCTCTTCCCCCCCTAACGTCGAACACTTGTCCGATCACCGATCCGTAGCTTGATACGGTCCGTGATCGCCGGTCTCTAGCGCTTTCTATGGTCGTCTTGGGCCCCCGGTCCTTAGCCAGAACACCTGTTCGGTCGGACCATCCGATACTTCACAGAAAATCTCTCTTTGGTCGACTCCCCTTTACCTTTATCGCTACGGGGCGGGCGGCCCACACCTCCGGGGGGCGGGGGGTGGGGGCGGGGGTGCATAATGGTGGTGGCGACTTTCCGCTGCACGTGCAGCGGGCGCCCTGTCACGAACCAGAAGGAGCAGACAGACACCATGAGCAACACCAAGAACACCAAGACGGCGGACACCCTGGTCCGCCCCGATGGCCTGTCGGACGAGGCGTGGATCGCCGTCCTCGCCTCAACCCCCGACGCCGCCCACCTCGCCGTGATGGAGCAGGCGGTCGGCACGGCCGACGACGCCGCCCGTCTGGCGACGTTCGAAGGCCGTGTCCGCACGTCCTACATGGCGGGCCGCACGGCGATCGTCAAGGCGACGGTCGTGACCGGCAAGGCGCCGGAAGACTTCGCCGCCGTCGCCAAGGCGTGCGGCGTCTCGTCCGACGGCGGTACCTACCTGGGCCGCAAGTACAGCACCCTCCGAGAGTGCTACCGCATTGCCGAGACGCACACCGCCGAGCGGTGCGAGGCGTTCACGGTCGCCTTCCGCGAGGCGACGGGTCGCAACCCGGAGCAGGTGCGTCAGTACGTGCAATGGGCGGGCGCCGACGCCAAGGGCGGTGCCACGGCTGCCAAGAACACGGTGGGCACCATCGCCACCCGCGAGGCGACCGCCGAAGCGGCCAAGGTCAAGGCGTCGTCGGACGCCGCTGCCGCCCGTGACCAGGCCACGGCCCTGGTCGCCGCCGGTCTGGTCAAGGGGTGCAAGCTGACGGCGG
>Ga0126379_10000081_pt1 | contig 45227 bp, 41 predicted proteins | sample PanSoiMetPlot_24_FD_92640 | JGI IMG/M metagenome (GOLD analysis project Ga0126379, IMG submission 92640) | Tropical forest soil microbial communities from Panama - MetaG Plot_24 | ecosystem: Environmental > Terrestrial > Soil > Tropical forest > Bulk soil | place: Panama | collected 2016-02-17
AGATCTCGCCAATGGCCAGGCGTCTTTCACACTTTCTGCGCTCGTCGTAGGTTCGCATTCGATCACGGCAAGCTATGCCGGCGACAGCAACTTCAATTCCAGTACCTCGACACTCGCCCAAACAGTGAACAAGGCTTCGACGGCGACCATCCTCAGTTCGTCGGCGAATCCTTCCACCACCGGCCAGTCGGTGACCTTCACCGCCGCCGTCAATGCCGTGGCTCCAGGCGCGGGGACACCTACGGGCACAGTCACTTTTAACGACGGCTCAACCGCGTTGGCGACCCTGCCTCTCAGCTCCAGCGGCACGGCCACGTTCAGCACTTCGACGCTCGCGGTGAACTCGCACTCCATCGCCGCGGTCTACAGCGGCGACGCCAGCTTCACCGGCAGCACTGGAAGCATGACGCAGAACGTCCAATACGCCATCTGCGCTCAATATGATCAGACGCGCTCGGTCCAGAGTGGCGCGACGTTCCCGATTAAGGTGGAACTGTGCGACGTTGCCGGGAGTAATCTCTCGTCTCAGTCTCTCGTTCTTCACGCGACGGCAATCATCGCCGCGTCCGGCATCGCGGGCCCCGTTCAGGATTCGGGGAACGCGAACCCGGATAATGACTTCCGCAACGTCGGCGGCTCGGGCCAGAACAGCTGGTACATCTTCAACCTGAGCACCGTTGGCCTGGCGACGGGCACATACGCCTTACAGTTCGCGGTCACAAGCGACCCGGTCATGCACACCGTGTTCTTCGGAGTAAACTGAGAACGGCTTGGGCCTCGAAACGCTTCGGGCCCTCGCTTCCAACGCATAGGCCCTGGCAGCACGAAGCAAAGCTCGCGAGCCATAGCGGTGCGCTCGCTGCCTTTAATTTCGCCCCGGACGACCCGAAATCGTCTGGATGTACTCTGGCACAACTGATACGTTTTGAGATCTGCCTGCACTATTCACCAATGGTCGCGCGTCAGAACGGAGTTTGGCTCATGCGTTCCCATTATTGCGTCCTGACTGTGCTCGGCGACTTGCTCGACGGGGGTGAACTCCATTTCGTAGAAGCTGTGCAAACCCTCGAGGCTGCAAGGCAACGAATTGAAGCGCTGGCAGAGTTAAAGCCGGGCCAGTACATCATTTACAACAAGGAAACCGGCCAACGAGTCCATTACTGCGGGTGTGGAAAGTCCAACGAGGTGTTGAGGGCGCCCTCGGAATGAGCCGCTCTGTTGCAGGCGGATGGTCGCAGGGACTACGACATGGGACATCATTGCGAGCCTCATCTTGTTCCCACCCGAAGGCAGGCGAGCAACCATGGCAAGTGAAAAACTGGTTCGCTCACCTGAGAGCGGGCTTGTGCCCTCCTGAATCTTCCCCACCAAGAGCATCTAGGCCCATTGCGCCAACCGCTTTAGACCTTCCCCGGTGACATTCGGCGGACTCACGGGCGTATACACTTGCGGTGTCTCATGGAACGGAGTTGCGGGGTGGGAAGATGGAGGTAACGTCGAGGCGTAGCCGGCGGCTTGCCGGAGTGGCAGGTCTGTGTGGCGCCCTGCTGTTCTTCGCCGGGGACATGCTGTTCTACGGGCATTGGGGATCCGGGGCGGGATTTCACCAAGGAATGATCAAAACGGTCAGCAACGCTTCTCTGGTGCGCCTGTACGCGGGAGGACTGGTCGGCCCTGTGGCGGCGTGCCTATGCATCGTGGGCTTCTGGCACGTCTATTTGAATGTGCGTCCGGCGCAGGCGCGGATCGGACAAGTGATGCTAGTCGCGTTCTTCCTGCTGATGGTCTTCGGCAGCGCAATCCACACACTTTGGACAACAAGAGGACTGGCCATTAAATATTGTTACGGGGACGATGACGTCGGCTGCCGCGCGGTGGTACAGGCAGTGAACTCATATTGGGACTTGGCTTACAACCTTGGCGCCGCGCCGGGTTATTTGGGAGCCGTCCTGCTGCTGGGACTGGTGCTGCTCGGAAAGACCTGGTATCCAAGATGGACGGCACTTGCAAACCCCGCCGTGCTAGTTGTGCTTTCCCCGCTGGCGGACCGGGCTCCTGCCCCGCTCGGCGCCGTGTTGTCAGGCGGATTCACAAACCTATCGATCGCTCTGTTTTTCCTGGTTTCCGTTTTGACGACGTGGAAGCGGGCGGATGACTTGAAATCCGCGCCTTAAATCCCCTGATGCGGCCCGCAGCTTGCGCCAACCGCAAGCGCTGTGATTTTCTCGTTTGCGCTCAACCGAATTACGAACGCAATCTGCTAATATCTCCTGCATGCCTGATGTGCTCATCCGCGACGTGATTTGTCTCCACTGCTCGTGCCGGACGAGCCAGCCGCTTTCCGCGCTCGAACCAATCCTTTGGCTGCAAGCCACCTCGTCCGAGCACGGCATTTATATCAATTACGCCTGCCCTGCATGCGGCAAGCTCGCGCGCTCGCTCGTGGAGCCGGTCAAGACTGTTCCAGAAGCGGATTCTGCGAAATGCCCTGGCGATCTGACGGCTCATATTGTGTTTATCAAATGCGCGAATACCGGCTGTGCGTCTCCCGTAATCGTGCTCGCGCCGGTGAAGAACACATTCCGCGAAGCGGATTTGACGGCCCACATCCTTCAGCATTGGACTACCCATGGCGCTGCTTGCGCAAAGGGTCATCCGCCAGCCCATCCCTACGAATTCCACATTTGGAGGCAACTCGTCTCCGAGCCTTGAAATAGAGAGGCAACCATGTCCCTGCGTCCAGTAAAGAAGCTGATACGCTCGAAGCCCACACTCGAAGGCGCAGGCGTACACCTGCGGCGGGCGTTTGGCTTTGGCAATACCACGGATTTTGATCCCTTCCTGCTTCTTGACGATTTTCGCAACGACGTGCCTGCCGACTATCTGGCTGGCTTTCCCTGGCACCCGCACCGCGGCATTGAGACGATTACCTACGTGCTTTCCGGTACCGTGGAACACGGAGACAGCATGGGAAATCGCGGTACGATTGCCGCGGGCGACGTCCAGTGGATGACTGCGGGAAGCGGGATCATCCACCAGGAAATGCCCAAGGGCGACTCCGCCGGGCGCATGCACGGCTTCCAGTTGTGGGCGAACCTCCCTTCCTCCCTGAAGATGACCGCGCCGCGGTACCAGGAAGTGAAAGCGCTGGAGATTCCGGAGGTTACCGACGACGACGGAACGCAAGTTCGCGTGGTTTGCGGGAAATTCTGGGGCAAGACGGGTCCGGTCGAAGGCATCGCAGCGGACCCGGTTTACATTGACGTGAGCGTGCCGCCGGGGCGGCGGAAGACGCTGCCGGTGGAAGTGACAAGGCACGCGTTCGCGTACGTGTTCGCCGGCGCCGGGAAATTCTGCAATGCGTCGGAACCGTTGGAAGTGCCTACAGAGCCGGTGGGCTGGCTGGAGACGGTCCCGCCGCCTTCGGAAGCGGACAATCGGTCGCTGGTGCTGTTCGACCGCGGCGACGAGTTGATGGTCCAGGCGGGTGAAGATGGCATCCGCTTCCTGCTGGTGTCGGGCCAGCCGCTCGAAGAGCCGGTAGCATGGTACGGCCCCGTTGTAATGAACACGCAGGAGCAGTTGCGCCAGGCCTTCCGCGAGCTGGAACAGGGGACATTCCTAAAGACGCAGAAGAAACACACCGCCGGCCGCGAGTAGCCTGGCTGAACCCGGTCAACGACGCGGACAGCACCAGACACCGCGTCGAACGAGCGGTTCTCGACGAGCCAGGGTAAGAAGGCGGAGGGCCGACCCTCGATCCGTCGAGAGTTCATCGGTGAGTCTTCTGTTTTCATACTCATAGAAAAAAAACTGCCGGGGGTGTGTACCCCAACAATTCCCAAACCCGAACAAGCGCGGAGCTTTACGTCGCTCAACCTTGCTTGGGTTCCACCCAGTCGCGTCGTTCCTATTTTACATTTCCACTTTTCCATTTTCTGCCTGTACTACACTGGAGCCCCATGACCAATCAATGGAATGCAGCGGAGTATGACGCAAAGCATGCCTTTGTGTACGTGAAGGCCAAGGGCTTAGTGGAACTGCTGGCGCCAGAAGCGGGCGAGCGCATCCTCGACTTGGGCTGCGGCACGGGCGCATTGACGGCGGAAATTGCTGCAAGGGGTGCGCAAGTGCTGGGGGTGGATCGCTCCGAGGCGATGATTGCCCAGGCAAGAAAGAAATTTCCAGCGCTGCGGTTTGCAGTGATGGATGCGCGGAAGCTGCGATTCGCAAGGGATGGAGCTAGAAATAAAGACAAAACGGACAGCACAAGCGAGTTGGGCAAAGCTGGGTTCGACGCCGTATTCTCAAATGCCGTGCTGCACTGGATTCCCGAGGCGGACCAAGTTATCGCTGGAGTCGTGAGGGCGCTGAGGCCCGGAGGGCGGTTCGTGGCAGAGTTTGGCGGCAAGGGCAACATCCAGAAGCTCGTGACAGGATTTCACAGCGCCCTTGGGGCGCTAGGTATCCGGCCACGCGACGAAGTGGGACCGTGGTTCTACCCCAGCGTGGCGGAATATGCGGGAATGCTCGAGAAGCAGGGGCTGGAGGTTCGCGAAGCGTCCCTTTTTGACCGGCCCACCGTGCTTGAGGAGGGCGAGCGCGGCCTCGAAAACTGGATTCGCGTCTTCCGGCAAACGTTCGTCGAGAAAATGGGCGAAGCGGAGGCACAGCGCTGGATCCGTGAAGTGGAGCGTCAGTGCCGAGGCGACTTATTCCGCGATGGCAGCTGGGTGCTGGATTACCGCCGTCTTCGCATCGCCGCCTGGAAGGCATAAAGAACAAAGTTTGTTGGGTGCAGAGCGAAAGCGGCTGCGCAGCTCTTGCGTAACAAGAGTAAAGGCAACCTGAGAAGGAAATGCGCTCCTGCCAGCGGTGTCACTTTTGAGTGATTCCCGAACGCAGCAACGGATTCTGGTTGATTTCAGGCTCATCGCGTAGGATGAGAGTGGCGCAAACCTGAAAAAAAGACCCAATTACGGAATCGATTCACCGGCAATCGTGGCCACTCTGTGCTTTTTGGGATTGGCTTCGCTTTTGGCCGGTCTCCGTGCGCACACTGCATGGCGCTGGGTTGGATACGGCTTCGGCGCATACTTCATGCTGGGGGCTGTAGGCTTCTTGTTCTACAGCAAAGTCGGCAAGCTGGGGCTGCGGGAACGCCTTCTCGATAGCATCCCCTGGCGCGGGGATGAACGGGTTCTGGACGTGGGCTGCGGCCCCGGATTATTGACGGTGGGCGCGGCGCACCGCGTGCCGAACGGTTCGGTCGTCGGCGTGGATGTGTGGAATCCGAGGGCCGTCAGCGGGAATCGAGCAGAGTCTGTTCTAGAAAACGCCACCATCGAGGGAGTCAGCAATCGCGTGGACGTGAAAGAAGGCGATGCGCGCAAGCTGCCCTTTCCCGACGGCAGCTTTGATGTCGTAGTTTCCAATTTCGTTGTGCATGAGCTGCAAGCCCGGGCCGACCGCGAACAGATGATGCGCGAAGTAGCTCGAGTTCTGAAACCCGGTGGGCACGTGATGCTAGTGGATTTCATTTTCACGGACGAGTGCCTAGAGGACTTGCGGAAACTTGGAATAGAGGCCGAGCGAACCCGCGATGGATTCCTTTCCTTCTGGATTTCAGCCATTTTGAACTTCGGAGCGGTCAAAACGTATCACGTTGTGGGTAGGAAGAACCAGGGAGTGTGCTATGCTGGAGGTCCAGCCGTAAATCCCTGAACCATTGCACTTCTTCCCAGTCCAATACGTTGCAGGAGGAGAAATGCGTAACTTCATCATTCTGATCGTGCTTGCCCTGTTCGTCGCAGCTCCGGCGATGGCCCAGGGGACGGTATCCAGAACGGACTTCTTTGTAGGCTACCAGTACGCGCATCTCAATCCCGGGGGCAGGGGCTGCCACGGTTTCGACCTGAATCTCACTTACAACGTGAAAGATTGGATTGGCGGGGTGGGAGACTTTGGCTATTGCAGAGAGACCGGGTTGCCGTCGGGCGTGGGGGGCCATGACTTCAACTACTTGTTCGGGCCGCGAGTGACCTACCGGAGCGACAGCAGACTCGAGCCGTACGGCCAGGTCTTGCTTGGCGGGCAGACCGAATCCATCGGCGGAGTATCCGCAAATTCATTTGCGTTCACCTTGGGAGGCGGCGTCAACTACAAATACAACGACCGCTTTTCGATTCGAGTGATCCAGGCGGAGTATCTGTGGAACCACTTCGGCGGAACCGGCTGGAATAATGCCCGAATCACCGCGGGTCTCGTTTATAGCTTCTAAGCCGGGCTCGGCGACGTCAAGGCAACTGGGTTAAGAGAAAAAGGCCGGAGGAAGCTTCTCCGGCCTTTTCGTATCAATCGAAGGATTGAGGCAAAGGGGATTCTGGCATAGACTCGGCGCATGGACGCCGAGTGGTTGCGCAAGGTGTGCCTTTCGTTTCCGGGAACCACGGAACAAATCCAGTGGGGTTACGATTTGCTGTTCAAGGTGGGCGGGAAAATGTTTGCGATAACGCCGCTCGAGCCGGCGTCGGTGTGTTTGTCGTTCAAGGCTTCGCCGGGACAATTTGTGGAGTTGACGGAACGGCAAAACATTATTCCTGCGCCGTACTTGGCGCGAGCGCAGTGGGTGGCCCTGCAAACTCGAGACGCGGTAGCGCACGACGAGTTGGCAGGGCTACTGCGCGAATCTTATGAAATGGTCTTGGCAAAACTTCCGAAGAAGACGCAGGAGACGATTGCGAGCGGAGGGAAACCGGCGAGTGCCGCCCGAAGCGGTTTGGGACGAGGAAAGAAAGTGCGAATCCGCGGAAGGGCGAGGAAGATGATTGCGAGGAGAAAGAGAAAGAGGAGACGTTGAGGAATTTTGAAGCGAGGTGTTTTGTGTTTAGAGGTCGAGTGATACTTGCCGCGATGGTGGTCCTTGTGAGCTTGGGCATTTTTTGGGCCGCGAAGGCGGGACCTGCGGGCAGTGGCTTGCTGGTGATCGCGAATCAGAAAGAGCACACCGTGCTAGTCGTGGATCCCGACGAGCGGAAGGAACTGGCGAGAGTCATCGTTGGCATCAATGGGCACGAAGTGATGGTCTCGCACGATGGGCGTTACGCGTACGTGCCGATTTACGGAAATTCCGGCGTGGGCAGGCCGGGAACGGACGGCAGCACCATTGATGTGGTCGATTTACAGGAAAGGAAGCTTGCGACGACGATTGATCTAGGGAAGCCGCTGCGGCCACATCGCGCAGAATGGGGACCTGACGGATTGCTTTATGTGACCGCGGAACTCGGGAATGCGGTGGACGTGTTGGATCCTAGCACGCGGAAGATTGTTGCTGAGATCCCTACGGGGCAGAAAGAATCGCACATGCTGGTGATTTCGCCGGACGGGCGGCGGGCCTATACGGCAAACGTGGGCGCCGGAAGCGTGAGCGTCCTGGACCTGACGAAGCGCAGCCTCATCACGACGATTCCGGTGGCGAAGATGGTGCAGCGGATTTCGATTTCGCCAGATGGCAGGCATGTGTACACCCATGATCAACACGCAGGACGGATTGCGGTGATCGACACATCGACGAATAAAATTGCGAATTGGATCGAAGTGCCGACTCCAGTGTACGCGTCGGAACCGACACCCGACGGCCGGTGGCTGGTAACCCTGAATCGAAACGGCAACGCGTACGCAATTGACCTGCGGTCGACGAGAGTGGCGCATTCGCTGAAAATTTCTGACGGAGCCTCGGAAATTTTGATTCGCCCAGGAGGAGAGGTTGCGTACTTGAGCGGAACCGGCTCGGGAAAGATTGACGTGCTCGATTTGCACACGTGGGAACTGCACAAGCCGATCGAGCTGACGCCGGGAGTGGATGGCATGTCCTGGCTTCCTGCTGAGGCAAAGTAGTTGCGCTTCGTTGGTGGTGTTTTATTCTTCGCGCAGAGTTTTGGCCGGATCGATCCTGGCGATTCTCAGAGCAGGGCTGATTGTAGCGAGAATCGTCACAGCCGAGATGGTGAAGATTACGACGAGGATCGACGTTACGTCGTAGACGCCAACGCCGTAGATCACACTGGTCATGACACGAAGCGCGCCAGCGGAAAGCGCGAGCCCTAGAACAATTCCCAGAAGCGAAGCGCTCACTCCCGAGCAGCCGATTTGCAGCATGACCTGCCCGACCGTGGAACCCAGGGCCATGCGGATGCCGATTTCGCGCGTCCGCTGCGCCACCATGTTGGCCACCAATGCGAAGATGCCAACCGCGCTCAGAAGTAACGCAAGAACGGCCATGGCGCCGAGCAGCGCCACTTCGATGCGCTGCCTGACCAAGGTCCGGGCCAGGAGATCTTTCATGCTGTAGAAGCCGGAGGCGGGCAGATTGGGATCCGCTTTGGCCAGCGCGCGCTGCATCTCGCCGGTAAGCCCCTCGACCGGACGCGCCCTGCGGACAATCCAGTCCGGCTGAAACCACGTGTGAACGAGCGCGAGGAAATGAGAATCCACCTGCGCTGCTGGAACGTACATAATCTGCTCGCTCAGGAGGGGAGCGGGTCGTTCAATATTGGAGGAAATCTGAACATCAGCGACTTCTCCGACAATGATCGTGCCTTTATTCAGGTAGCGGCCCACCGGATTGGCGCCGGCGTAAAACTTTCTGGCGAAAGCCTGGTTTACCACAGCAACGCGCTGCGCATCGGGACCGTCCGCCTCGGTAAAGAAGCGTCCAGAAAGCAAGGGCATCTGCAAGGTTTCGAAATAGCCGGGCGTGGCGTAAACCAAATCGGTTATATCCTGCCGACCAGCTTCTTGGCCGTCGCTGAAGGTGACACCGTCGTTCACAATACTTTCGTAGGGTAGGCTTAATCCCACAGCAGCGTTCACAACACCGGGGATCTGGCGCATCGCGGCTGTGCTTACATTCAATAGCTTCCGGAAGGCCGCAGGGTCGTGATAACCCACATCGTCGAGCGAGGCTTTCGCGACCATGACTCCATTGGGATTGAAGCCAGGAGGAAGCGTTTCCAAGTGAATCAAGCTGCGAATGAGCAGGCCGGAACCAGCAAGCAGCACGACGGTGAGGGCTACCTCACCGGCAAGGAGCGCTTGGCGCAAGCGCACGCTGCCTGCTCGAGCCACCGCACGGTCGGCCATTGAGGAGCGCAGGTCCACTCTTCTCGCGACGAGCGCCGGGAGCATTCCGAAAAGTACGCTGGTTAACACCGAGACCGTGAGCGTGAAAGTCATCACACGAGCGTCTAAGGGAACGCTGGCGACAGGGAGAAAATCTTCGGGCAGCAGCAGCAAGAGGCTGCGGAGTCCCAGAAAACCCACGCCAGTGCCAACGGCTCCGCCAATCAGGGCTAGGAGGAGATTTTCGATCCAGAACTGCCGCTGAATCTGCCAGTTCGAAGCGCCGAGCGCGAGCCGCGTGGCTACTTCCGAAGAGCGGCGGAGCATGCGAACGAGAGTCAATCCAGCGAGGTTCGCACAGGCAATGAGCAGAATGAAGCCAGCGGCAAGCATCAGAGCCAGGACTTGCGGGCGCAGCGAGTCCGTCTGACCTTTCTGGAGGGGAACGGAGTAGTAGGTCACATGCGCTCCGGGAACGTCCTTTTCGATCCGCTCGGCGCAAATGGCCCATGCGTGATTGATTTCTGCATTGGCTTCCTGCCAGGTCGCGCCATCGTGAAGACGGGTGATGGCGTCAAAGTTCGATCCCCCGCCTTCCCCTTCACGGCTGGGCTGGAGTGCGGTGAAGACATCGGCGTTCGAGGGACTGACGGCGCCTTGGGGGAGCACACCGACGACAGTGTGAGGTTCGCCCTTCAGCGAGATAGTTTGCCCAAGGATTGCGGGGTCAGCGAAGAAAACGTTACGCCATAAACCATAACTAAGAATTGCGGTTTTGGGGCCATGAGGACGGTCTTCGTCCTCAGAAAAATTGCGGCCCAGAAAGGGCTGAACAGCGAGCACATCGAAGTAGTGGGCGGAGACGCGGCTATTGCGAAGGTACTGCACGTGCGAACCAGCTTTGAGGTTCACACCGGAAGTGCCCCCGGAGACGGCGGAGATTAGTGCCGGGGCATTGTCACGGAGCAACTCCCATTTCTCGCCGTCGAGGGCACCGAGGTAGTCGCTGGAACCGCGGGGACCAATCACGTGGGCGTAGATCGTGCCCATGCGCTCGGGATGCGCGTAAGGCAGGCCCTTGAGCAGGAGCGCATTCACCAAAGAAAAAATCGCGGTGTTTGCACCGACGGAGAGCGCCAAGGTTAGGACCACCGTAAGAGTGAAGCCGGGATTCTTATAGAGCTGGCGCGCGCCGAAGCGGCAATCGCTGATCCAGGAATGCAGCGAATCGCCAAGCCGGTGTTCACGAACTTGCTGTTTCACTTGTTCGGCGCCGCCGAGTTCCGAGCGGGCGGCGCGTTGCGCTTCCTGGGGCGACATGCCGGCGCGAAGGTTTTCGCCAATCAGGAGTTGGAGATGCGAGTGGACTTCCAAGTCGAGGTCCTGCTCCACGCGGCGCGTCAGGAAAAGATTGCGCAGGAGGCTTCTGGCTTTGACAAAGAGCGGCATACGGCACCTCTACAGCAGGTTTACGATGCTTCCAAAGCTTGCGCGATGGCCCAGGAAATTCTGCTCCAGCGCTTCGATTCGGCTTCGAGCTGCTTTCTTCCCGCTTTCGTAAGGCGGTAGTATTTCGCGCGGCGATTGTTTTCGGAGTCTCCCCAAAAGGAGGAGGTCCAACCTTCTTCCTCCATGCGGTGCAGCGCGGGAAAGAGCGAACCGGGCTTGACCACAAAAGTGCCACCAGTGATTTGCTCGATTCTGCGCGAGATTCCCAAACCGTGCAGCTCGCCGGTGGCCAGGGATTTCAGAATCAGCAGGTCCAAAGTCCCTTGCAGGAGGGTTGTCGGTTCCGGGCTCACAAGCTCACTCCTATCGAAAATCGATAGGAGTATGCGCTTTCTACGTATAGAGCGTCAATAGGAAGCAGGTCTGCTCCCCTTGACATTCTACCGGGAGGGCTATACTCTGGCTCACCTAGAATGTCTACCAAAGAAGAACGCGAACGCATCGAACTGCTGCAGGGGACGCTGGACCTGTTGATTCTCCGAACGCTGCTGCTGGGGCCGGCGCACGGCCACGCCATCGCCAAGGCCATCGAATACAACTCCGACGAAGTCTTACAGGTCGAGCAGGGGTCGCTGTACCCGGCGCTGCACCGGCTCATCAAGCGCAGGTGGATTTCGGTGGAAGAAGGCAGTTCGGAGAACAACCGGCGCGCGAAGTTCTACCGGCTGACGCGCGAGGGCCGGAAGCAACTAAAAGTGGAGACCAACAAGTGGGACAAACTGGCGGGAGCGATCGCGCGGATCCTCCGGCCGGTGGAGTAGGAGCGCAAGTCATGAGGCGCAGCAAACGGATGTTGGACGACCTCGACGCGGATATTCGCGAACATATTGAGAGTGAAACCCAGGACAACATCGAACGCGGGATGACTCCGGAAGAAGCGCGCTATGCGGCGGTGCGCAAATTCGGAAACGTAACCCGGGTCAAGGAAGACACACGCGATGTTTGGAGAATCGCCTGGATCGAGGACCTGTGGCAGGACATTCGCTACGGCCTGCGCATGCTCCGCAATTCTCCGGGCTTTTCGGCGGTGGCCGTACTTACGCTCGCGCTGGGAATTGGCGCGAACACGGCGATTTTCAGCCTAATTGATGCCGTGATGCTGCGGTCGCTTCCGGTGGAAAAGCCCTCGGAGCTCGTGGTGCTGCGATGGAGTGCGCGCAAGGCTCCGCGGATTAACGGCTATATGTCCTCGGGCGATTGCCCCAGCAATCTACGCTTCGGCGCTGCGAACCCTTCCGGGTGCTCGTTTTCCGAACCAATCTTTCGGGAGATAAGGAATACCAACCAGTTCGCGGGGGTAGCAGCTTTTGCCAACGCCGGTCCTTTGGCGTTAACCGGGAATGGCCCTGCGAGTATGATCAGCGGCCAGTTGGTTTCCGGAGATTTCTTTCACACACTGGGATTGCAAGCTGCGGCTGGCCGCGTGCTGGAATTGAGCGACGACTCACCATCGGCGGCGCCCGTGGCGGTGCTCAATTATGGGTACTGGCAAGGCTCCTTCGGCGGGGCGCGCGACGCGGTTGGGCGGACGATTGAGTTGAACGGAGTGGCTTTCACGGTCGTCGGAGTCGTCGAGCAGCGATTCACTGGGGTTACACCGGGAGCGGACTACGACGTTTGGCTGCCGCTTGCAGCTGGCCCACGCATCAATAATCCCCGGATGTGGGACAACCGCGAGGACAAAGTAACTTACTGGTGGCTGACGATTCTCGGGAGGCGGAAACCCGACACACCGATGTTGCGGGCGCAGGCGGCCATCAGCGGGATGTTCCGCAACGAAATGCTGCACGGAGCCATACCCCTCTTCGAGATGGGAGGCGGAATGCCCGGGCCCCCAGGGCCACGAGGTGGAGGCGGGGACGCTTCGCGACAAGTGGTTGGCGCCGGTCCGCCGCCTGCTGGCGCGAGAGCTGTGCCGGCACCGCCGGGCGGCGGGCAAGGCACCGTAGTCGTTGGAGGGCCCAGGCCTCCGGCTGGCGGTGGTCAGGGACCGGCCAGGGTTCAGGCACCGGGTGCTCAAGGTCAAGCTGCCACGGACGCGGCAAACGAACCGAGGACGCTCTCGAAGCCTGATGATGAGCCTGCGGTAACCCTCGTCAGTGCGCAGACGGGATTGACGGGATCGCGCGGACGATTTGAGAACCCGTTGTACGTTTTGATGTTTGCCGTGGGGATTATTTTGCTGATTGCGTGCTCGAACGTGGCGGGGCTGATGCTGGCTCGCGCGGCAGCGCGGCAGAAGGAAATGGCTTTGCGGCTGGCCCTTGGAGCCGGGCGAACGCGAATCGTGCGGCAACTTTTGACGGAAAGCTTGCTTCTGGCAACCACGGGCGGCATTTTAGGAATCGTTTTCGCGTCGTGGGGCTCGCACGCGATCGTTTCGTTTGTATCGAACAATCAGCCGCGGCCGCTTACGTTTGCGACGGGGCTTGATCTTCGCGTGCTGGGATTCACGCTGGCCATCTCGCTTTTCACGGGAATCCTGTTCGGCCTTGCACCCGCATTTCGCAGCGTGCGCGTGGATGTAACTCCCGCATTGAAAGAAGGGTTCAGCGCATCGTCGAAGATTTCTCGTGGCGGCGGCAGAAGGTTCGGCATCGGCAACGCGCTGGTGGCAACGCAAGTGGCGCTGGCGATTGTGGTGCTGGTTGGAGCAGGCCTGCTGGTGAGAACGCTGCAAAACCTGCGCAGCATTGACGTAGGCTTCGATTCCCACAATCTAGTGATTTTCGAAATCAATCCATCGCTGGCGGGATACCAAGAGGCACAGATGGACAGCCTTTACCGCGATTTGCAAGGCCGCCTTTCGGGAACGCCGGGCGTGAAATCAGCAAGCTACTCGATGGTCCCACAGCTGAGCGGCGCAATGATCGCAACCATGTTCCACTGGCCGGGAACTCCACAGGATCGCCAGTCAGAATCCGACGTGCAGATGATTGGCCCGAATTTCTTCAGCACGATGCAGATTCCTTTCGTGGCCGGCCGCAATTTCGCCAGCTCTGACTATGAGATTGCCGCACAAGCGGCTGGCAGGTCGGCACCGCCGACGGTACCGACGCCCGTGATTGTGGATCAGGCGTTTGTAGCCAAGTTTGTTGGGAAAGAGAATCCTGTGGGAAAACGCTTCGGCCAGTCCGAAGCAAGCCAGGAGGGGCCGGCAAATCCGGGCTATGAAATCATCGGCGTGGTCCGCGACACGAAATACAGCGATCTGCGGCGGGAAATCAGCCCAATGATGTACGTTCCGCACACTATCCAGCCCGCGGCGTTTGAGGTGCGCACGGCGGGCGACCCGCAAGCCTTGGTTCCTGCGATCCGCAAGGTGGTAGCGGAAATCAATCCCAATTTGCCACTGCGCGACGTGACGACGGAATCGCAGCAGATTGACCGTTTGCTGTTTCAGGAGCGGCTTGTGGCGCGACTGTCAGGATTCTTTGGTTTGCTGGCCCTTGCGCTGGCGTGCATCGGGCTTTACGGGCTGCTTGCGTATGAAGTCGCGCGGCGCACGCGCGAAATCGGCATTCGCTCAGCGCTTGGCGCGCAAAGGGGCGATGTTCTGCGGCTCGTCGTGAAGCAGGGACTCCTGTTGGCGGTCGTTGGCGCCCTTGCCGGCATCGGCGTGGCGCTTGGCGTGACGCGGTATTTGAAGGCGATGTTGTACGACGTGAGCGCCTACGACCCCATTACGATTGTGGTTGTCAGCGCACTGCTGGTCCTCGTCGCGCTTGCTGCCTGCCTCATCCCGGCGCGGCGTGCGACGAGTGTCGACCCGATGGTCGCCTTGAGATACGAATAGCGTTCCATCTCCCAGCTGAAACGGCTAGCCTTCTTATTCGGTAGGAGGCCCGCTCCAACCGCAATTTCAGAGTCTCGAACTGCACGTAAATGTTGTAAATGTGACTGCCGGAATTGCCGGTAATAGCTCTTGTGGCGTGCGGTATCATCGATGGGGTTTGACACCGTTTGCTGTTTCTCTTGTGAATGAAACAACAGTCACCTCCACAGAAATATCCATATGGCCTTTTGGTCTGTTTTCTTTTGTCGGGCGCCGCGGGCCTGGTCTACCAAGTGGCTTGGGGCAAGACTCTGGGATTGCTCTTCGGACACACGGTATACGCCATTTCCACGGTGCTTGCCGTATTCATGGCCGGTCTTGCTGTGGGCAGCGCTTGGATTGGCCGGTGGTGCGAAGGTCACCCCAAGCCTATTTTCTTGTACGCCCAGCTGGAGTCGCTCGTTGCTGCAACGGGCGCGCTTTCCCTCGCTGGACTCGCTGGGGTTCGTTCGCTGTATTTGGCGGCCTACCCAACGGTTGGCGGTTTCCAACCCCTCCTGCTGGGACTGCGATTCTTTGGCACCGCTGTGGTTTTATTTGTCCCTACGTTTTTGATGGGAGGGACATTCCCCGTACTTGTTCGCGGCATGGCGCGGCACTCTAGCGAACTTGGCCTGCTCGTCAGTCTGCTTTATTGGATCAATACGCTAGGTGCGGTCGCTGGCACACTTCTGGCTGGATTCGTTTTGCTTCCTGCTTGCGGCTTGCGACTTACCATCGCCTCGGCTGCTGTCTTGAACCTCTTTGCCGCCCTCATTGCGCTAAGAATTGCAAGGAACGGCCTTGTAAAGAGCGAGCTCACAACTACAGGCATCGCAAGCTCTCGCACCACCAAGACCTTCTCTGCGAAAGAACAAAGTTCATCGAACTTTTTTCTTTTTTTGTTTGCGGTCGTTGGCGGAACAGCTTTTGCGTACGAGATTGCCTGGACGCGGCTTTTGCAAATTACCATGGGCAGCTCGACCTATGCATTCACGCTAATGCTAGCAACATTTCTGGCAGGTACCGTGATTGGCAGCGCTCTTTTCCAGCGATTCCTTGGGCGTTCAAGAGCAATCTCGCCGTCCGTTTTTTCACGCACGCAGACCTGCACAGCGCTCGTGGCGCTTTCTTCCTTGATTCTCTTTCCATGGATCGCTTCCATCATTCCGCCGCTTCTCCGGGCAACCCATCAGACATTCGGCGGATTGCTCCTGGCACAATTCGCCGTATCGTCCCTGACGGTGCTTCCGCTGGCCGTGGTGTTTGGTTTCAACTTCCCGGCGGTAGTTGTTCTACTCAACAGAACCGGAAGGGATGGCGCCGGGGAATCCAAATTGGTCGGCAGAGCCTACGCCGCAAACACCTTGGGTGCCATTGTGGGAGCAGTGGCGGCAGGATTTTGGCTGGTTTCGTGGTTAGGAGATTTCCGTCTGCTGGCATTCACGGCCGGCGTGAATCTGTTGGTGGCGCTTGCACTGGAGTTGCGCGCGTCTCAACGCGTTGTAGTTCGCCTAGGGGTAAACGTTGCCTGTCTTCTGGCTGCCTTCTTGGTCGGCCTTTCTCCCTCCTTCAACAACAAATCGCTCTTGTCGCTCTCGGCGGTGCTTTATGGCAACAGTTACCAGGGGCATTTGACGCTGGATGAGATCGCGGCCACCAACGATCTCGTGTTCGCAACAGACGGCGTGAACGCATCGATCGGCGTTCTGCGCTCTGATAACTACGTGGCTCTCCGCGTCAACGGTAAAACGGACGCATCCACGGGTGACGCTCGCACGCAACTCCTCCTGGGTCATCTTGGAGCGGCGCTCCATCCAGCGCCGCGGCGCGTTCTTATCATCGGATTTGGGAGCGGTATGACCGCGTCGGCGGTCTCGCGGTACCCGGACGTGGAAAGAATTGATTGCGTGGAGATTGAGCCCGCAGTGGTTCGCGCCGCGCCGTATCTCGAAAAACTCAGCCGCGGGGTGATGGACGATCCCCGTCTGCATTTGATCTTTGACGACGCGAGAAACGTTCTTCTTACTACGCGGCAAGAATACGACCTGATTGTCTCTGAACCTTCCAACCCGTGGATTGCGGGAATTGCCACGCTTTTCACGGATGAATTCTACTCGGCCGTCCGCAAGCGGCTAGCGCCGGGCGGCATGTTCGTGCAATGGCTGGAATCCTATTCCCTCGCGCCGGACGATCTTCGTATGGTTGTTGGAACGCTTGCGCCACACTTCGAGGAAGTGACTCTCTGGCGCGCGGAACTACCAGACCTCCTGTTGCTTGGCCGCACCAATATTTCCCCGTTCCAATTCGAAAGGCTACGTTCTCAGTGGAAGGAACAAAACATTCGCAGCGATTTTGACGCCTTGGATGTCTTTGCACCCGAAGGACTGGTCGCTTACTACCTCCTGGACGATGCGGCTGTCCGAAGATTGGCGGCGGGCAGCGCGCTCAACACCGATGATCGCACGCTACTTGAATACCACGCTCCACAAACCTTGCTTTCGCCCGGACTTGCTGAGGCCAACCAAGCATGGATTGCGCAGTTTCGCATGGCGGCGCTGCCCTCAAATCTAGAACCGTCCGAAACACAACGCGCCTTGGAAGCAGGGGCCATGACCGCCCTCGACCTCAAAGATGTTGCGGCCGTCCGGATGCTTTTGAAAGCGCTGGCAACGACGACGAAGTCCGTCACCGGGTACATTGCGGATGGGCGCTTCGCGCTGATGAACGAAGATTTGTTGCATGCCCAATCCTCCTTCGAAGCAGCTCTGCGAATGGAGCCGGACTCGCCCGAAGCTATGCATTGGCTTGCTATGACAGAACACAAACGAGGCGAGGAGGCATCAGCCCGCTCCCGTGTAGAGCAGATTCTGAAGACGCACACTGGTTTCCTGCCCGCACTCACTGACGAATTGGAATTGGCGACCGATCGAAAGGATTTTCGCATCGCCCTGCTTGCGCAGTTGAATCGGATAAACGTCATGACGGATCCGCCGGCGTCGGAATATTGCCGCCTGGGAGCGATATGGGTGAAGATGCTCAACTTCGCAGAGGCTGAGCCGGTGCTACTCACAGGAATCTCCAAAGATCCCTACAGTTACGCTTGTCACTTGGAACTCGGCGAAATGTATCGCCGTACGGATCGCTTGCCTCTAGCGCGCGAAAACTTCGAGTTGGTTGTGCGCTTCTACCCTGATTATGACCCTGGTGTTTTCCGCGCTCTCGCGAACGTTTACAGCGACCTGGGAGATTCTCATTCCGCAGTGGCCGTTCTGAAAAAGGGCCTTCGTCTCTTCCCTTCCGACCCGGAATTGCAAAAAGCCTTGGATAGAGGTCGAAATTGATGATCAGTTCTGAGGCATCTTCCAGACTGTTTTCGATCAGAATAGAAAAGTTGGTGAACCGGGGAAGACGCGAACCTCCAACCCGCTGTCACCACAACCAATGCTAAGTGATTGCATAAGAATGTTCGATTACGTCCGGTTTGCCCCTCAGTCGGCAACTATCGGACACCGAGTCTCAGAGGTAAGAATGAGAGGCCGGAATCGCAGGTCCTTCCTTCGGTGCGACTACAATGCGCCGGCTCAAAAGGGATAACTCGGGTCCGGACTTTAGGGCAACTCCACATCGAGTGCGTAGATTTCCTGGATGCTACGATCGCGAATAAGGATTGGGTCGCCCTCCGGAGTGAGCCCAAACCAGCCGACAGACGGGTCGCCGGCGGCCTGAGGGAAACCTTTGAGGCTCACAACTTCCTCCATTCTGCCGTCCGGAATATGGACCCGGACAATTCGCGGATAGCCGACGTTGTTCCGCATATAGACATACTTGCCGTCAGGCGACCACAAGTTAAAGCCAAGCAGTTCACCCTTCGCCAAGGTGGACCACTGTTGGATTTTCGAGTCAAATAACAGCAATTCCGTTGCCGCCTCAGAAAACGCGGCTATGTACCGTCCGTCCGGTGACACTCGAGTGGAGTGCCGCCCCTCCGAATTGGGGATAGAGCTGGTCTTACCGCTATCAAGATCCAGACGGAATATTCCAGCGTAGCGCACCGTGGCGTAAAGGTTGGACAATGTCCAAACGATGGACCTTCCGTCCGGCGTCCAGCTTGGGTCCGCGCCGGGAAACGACTGCAGTGGTTCCCCGGAGGAAGAGATCAACCAGACCGTCCAGGGGCGCCCCAACTGCACATCCATGAAAGCGATCTTAGAGCCATCGGGAGACCAATGCGGGAGAAAGGCTCGAACGGGCGGCAAAGTGAGTTGCGTTTTATCGGTTCCATCCACCCGGCTTCGCCACAGACTCATATCAGGATAGGAGACGTAGGCAATCCACTTGCGATCGGGCGAAAACTCGAACGCGGTCGTCGAAATACCATTGAGGTAAGACTCGAAGCGGTGCGTTTTCCAGTCGTACCGGACCGGCTCCACCCGGCGTTCCTCTCCCACCACAAAGAGCTTTTTCCCGTCAATACTAGGGACCGGTGAACCGACGCGAAGTGGTCCGGAAATGAGGCGTGAAGGCTTTCCGGGACCACCCGCAAAAATGTAGCGGTGCTCGGGCATCACCCAGATGGCCTGATCGTTTCCCTGGCGTCCCTCAAAGAAGTAGTAATGCCCATCCGGGGACCAGTTTCCACAGCACTGAGACGACGCCTCTTTCCAATTCGGCAGGAGCGCGTGAAGATTGCTGCCGTTTGCCTCAATTTCCCACAGGGAGCTGGTATCGGATGGCCAGCCGCCGATGTTAAAGCGGATCCGTTTACCATCGGGCGAGTAACGAAGCCCACGCAGAGCGACTCCCCGAAACTTGATCAAGTCGCGGGGGACTTTCGCGAGCTCGCGAGGATTGCTGCCGTCTCGATTGATCTTGATCAACGAGTCCCCATCCGCATAGAGGATCTGAGTTCCGTCCGGCGTATAACTGGCGGCTGAGGCGTGGATGTTCCCCACGCGACGAGGAGTACCAGCGGGCAGCGGCTGCGCCCAGATTGTGGCGGGATCGGGCCTCCCGCTGGCACCATTTGCGACCAACAGTTCCGAGAAATCCGGAGAAATGCCGTAGATGGCGGAAGGTTCCCCAAGCGGGGTCACAAGTTGAGTGGTCTCTCCCCCAAGGGCTGACATTTGCGCAATACCCGAGCCGCTAAAGACGGTTGCCCCTTCGACGAAATAGAGATGAAGACCATCGGTGACGGGTTGTCGGAACGGGGATCTGACTCTCGCGTCATTCGTGAGCCGGACGACACGCGTAACCCTGGGCTCGCGCAGCAGGCGCCAGAAAATCAGTGCAAAAAGGAGGATTGCCGCGCATGCGCCGACAAGGACGAGCAGGTTCTTGCGTCCAGGCCTAACCGCCCGGGCTTCCACAGCCGCTTTAAGCCCGTCCCGAGGCTTGTACTCGTCGCGCTGGAACACTTCCTCCGGCGCGATGAATTTGTAACCCTTCCTGGGAATCGTCTCTATGAAGGTGGGATTGTCGGCGGAGTGGCCGAGGGTGTAGCTGAGACGTTCGGGAACACCGTTGCTTGCCGGCGACTCTGTTCGTTCTTCGACGACGGCGGTCTGCCGTCCTTCCCGGGCGTGTAGGGGCCGGTTCGTCACGGGCGGTCCAAGATAGCGATAGCCCAGCCGCGGTAACGTTTCTATGAACTTGGGCTCGTCCGCGGCATCATTCAGAGCTTCTCGGAGGCGCCTTACCGCGCTGTTCACCCCGTGCTCGAAATCAACGAAGGTGTCTTCCGGCCAGAGTTCCTTTCGCAACTCCTCGCGAGTCACCACTTCGCCGGGCCTTTTTAAGAGGATGGTAAGGATGCGGAACGACTGTTGGGGGAGACGCCGCCTGTGGCCGTTCCTCTGCAGTTCCCCAGACTGGAGATTGAGCTCGAAATTACCGAAACAGGCAAGTAGCTGGGCGGCGTCCGGCATAGCGGGCGTAGAACTTGAGCAGATGCTATCACAATTTCGGCAGCCAAAAGAAACTCGCAAGCCCACAACCTTAGCCGTTGCAGGGGCTTGTCGTGTTACCCCGGAGTTACCGAAATGTGCGGTCCCATGCATTGCTTCTGCCGAAGCTTCCTGAGAAGAGTGACGCAATTAGGGCAAGCCTGCCTCATCCGGTTGGGTTCCCTGACGTCGTCCGTTGCAAAGATCGATCAAGGAAAAGAGGAGAAATAACGTGAGAACGATACGAATCGCCGTGGTTGCCGTCGCTGCAGCAGGACTCTTGATGGCCGGTACACAGTTTCGGCGCAAGCCCACTGGGAGGATCCTGCCCGTTGTGCATGCGTCGGGTGGATGTTCCAACAGTTCGCTTCGAGGGAGCTATGGTTTTCAATTAAACGGAAACATAGTCGGCTTCGGCCCCATTGGCGGAGTGGGTGTAACGACTTACGATGGCGCCGGCAATTTCACACAAACGGACAACGTCAACGTCAATGGTTTTCCAAGCGGGAATCGGCTGGGAAGCGGCACGTATAGCGTCAACGCGGATTGTACCGGGACCCAAACTCTCAATCTGCCCGGCGGCCAAGTCGTACATTCGACTTTCGTAATCACGGAAAAGCAAGGGTTCGTCGTGGTTACAGACCCGGGCGCGGTCATCACAGCGGTCAGCCGCCCCATGGGTGCAGTGGGCGAAGAGTGAGATTTCCGCCGGGAAGATTCCTTCTCACCGTGTCTTGAAATGCTCCATAACGGGGCCTTCCGGTGATCGCAAAGAGTGTGGGATCGCTCGGCTCCTGCACGCGGTCCCCTTCGGCGTAAGACGGTGGCCCTTCGTTATTCCGTAAACGGGAACAACGTCGCGCATGACTTCGTGCGAACTCCCTAAAAGCCCTGCTTGGGAAGACCAAGTTCTCTCAATAACGGACAGCAAGAGTCTGGATGGATTGTCGGAAATGACAGGAAACTGCGGGCTAAGGTTTTTTCCGCCTTAAATGGCGCGATGCCATGCCGCTGACCTCCCGCAGGTACAATCTCCCCCATGTCTCTTTTCGAAGGGATTCCATCGGGCGCCAACCGGCGAAGCAGTTCACTTTGCGTGGCACTTTGACTCACACTTCTATCCCCTGCCCTTGCGCTCTGCAACAGTCCGTAATTCCTGTTGAAATGCCTCGAGCGTCGCGCCGCGATATCATTTTCGAATTTGTTGCGACAGAGCTGCGAAAAGCCATCAAGTACACTGGCGTCGGCCCCAGGCGTAGCGGGGGCAACTCAGGTTGAATCGCCGCACGCCTGACATCCTACCGTAAGGCCGTAAGGCCCGTCCGATGGCACTCGAACGGAAGGCACAGTATACTCAGCCCATTTCTGAGGTACGGTCTTGCAGGCCCCGCGCAGCTTCAGTGCCAGCGGTACGTGCTCCTGGTCAGATTGAGACTGCTTGTCGGGTATCGAACGCTGGCAGCCCGTCGCACAATGTTCAAGGCGTCCAGAGCATTCTCACCGCGAAACGAATGTTGTCGCTCTGGGAAGAAACACGAGCTATTTCACCAGTTCGTTGGTACTGCGTCAGAGAGGTGTTGAGGTGGAAGGACTCCGGCGTCAAACGGGGTAAAATCCGCTGAGCCATCGCAATGGCCCGCGACCTTATTTCATGCGCAGACCCTCACCCAAGTGATGAACGCCAACTCTCGCAAAGCGGCTGTTTCTGGCACCTCCCGTTCACACCGTCCGGCCAAGCCGAGGACGAACAGCGTCACTGTGCTTGAATACGAAGATGATGTGCTTACGCATCCAGTAGTCGCGAGCGGTCCCGTTCCCACAGCTCTCGATCCCGACGGTGTTTACCCGTACGTCAGCTATTGCGAAACCGCCGACCGACCGGTCCCTCGTCGGTACAAGTTCATATCGATGGAAAACATACATGTCAAAGTAACCGTTTGCCCAGACCTCGGCGGAAAGGTGACCTCGCTGATTCACAAAGGATCGGGTAAAGAAGTATTGTACGTTCCCCAGGTCGTACGGCCTGCCCGCATCCTACCGCGTTTCTGCTTTGTGGCGGGCGGGATTGAAGTAAGTTTTCCCATTAGCCATTCTCCCAGCCAGAACGAGAGTGTTGTTTATCGAATCGATCGGCCCAAGGATCGAGTCTACGTCACCTGTGGCGAACGCGAGTTACATTTCGGAATGCAGTGGTCGGTCGAGTACTCGCTGGGGTCCGAAGACACTTTTTTGACCGAGCGGGTTGTGCTTCATAATCCTGGCACTGCGGCTCATCCATGGATGTCCTGGTCCAATGCGGCGCTCCCTTCGGCGCCGGATACTGAATTTCATTTTCCCCGAGGAAAGGTGATATCCCACTCGTCGCGACTCGAGACCATCGATTGGCCGGACCGCGCACCTAAACGGGAAGGCGATGTCAGCGAGATGACTGGCTTCTTCTGGAGGACACGTGACACCAATGCGTTCGGGGCCTTCACTCCCTCCTTTGGTACCGGCCTCTATCACATCGCTGATGAAGCTAGTGCGCCGGGAATGAAGTTGTGGAGCTACGGCGTTGGTGAGGACCGATCCTGGGCCGTACTCAGCACAGCGTCCGAACAACCCTACATCGAGATCCAGGGCGGACCGATTCGAGATCAATCGGTCAAACTGGAACTGGCGCCGGGGGAGACGAGATGGCACGTCGAGTACTGGATACCCAGCGACAGGGCGCTCGATATTTACTCTTTGAAGCTGCCTGAATTTACCCTTAGGCCCGTCCGTGATGTCCCTTTATCCGGCTGGGCCAGAAGCAAGGACACCAGAGTATGGGATCAACTCGTGCGTGCATACCGCAGGAAACGCCGTTTGCCTGCACCTCCTGCAGTTCAGGGAAATCTCTGGGCACCATCTGGCATGGAAAATCTTGATTCTGCATTCAACTGGGCCATCAGGAAATGCAAAGCGGGAACCTCTGATCTGTGGAAATTTCACTATGGTAGTTGGCTGGCAGGACGAAATAGGACAGCCGACGCGATCCGCGTGCTGGCCGCTTGCCAAACGGGAGTAGCCAAAATCCTACTGGCGCGAATTTACCGAGGGAACCGCGAATGGAAACCGGCGTCAGAGGCTCTCGATGCGATTCACGAACCTTGGCTTCAATTGCATCCGCAAGCCGTGATTGAGCGCGACAAAGTCCTGCGCGCTCTGGGCCAGCAGACGCTTCCCAAGCGTCAACGATGGCTGGACAGCGTAGCAGCGTTAAGAGATGAGGGAATCGTTGAACGAAGAGTGCAGCTGTTGATTGACTATGGGAGAATTCACGACGCTCGGAATTTGCTTCTTTCGACTGCCTTCCAAAAAATACACCAAAGCTACATCCGTAGCGATCTGTGGCTTCAAATATGCGAGAAACTTGGCGAACCTTCCGAACCCATTCCTCGGTCTCTTGGAGAAGATCGTCTGGCGCCATTTGGCGCCTACCGGGAGTTTGCGTAGCCGGCGCGTTGTGGATGCGGAGCTTCGGTTGCCGGGGCCCTTACTTGCACGCCTGTAAAGCTTCGACGACAATCTCATGGCAACCTTCTTCACCTACACTTCCTGGGGGCGGAGCTTGGGCTTTACTTATCTGGATTGGTTCATCGTAGCGGTCTACCTGGTAGCGTCGGTCGCGGTTGGCCTCCTCGGGAAGCGCTTCATCGGAAAGAGCGTGTCGCATTATCTCGTCGCCGGGCGGGAACTGGGCTTGTACATCGGGATCGCTACTCTTGCGGCAACCGAGATAGGAACCATCACGTTTATGTACAACGCCGAACTAGGCTACCGATACGGCTTTTCGGCGTTTTCTGCCGCCCTGATCTCCGGCCTTGCCATGATCATTGTGGGCCGAACGGGATTTGTGATCCGGCGGTTCCGTGAGTTGCAGCTCATGACCGTGCCCGAATACTTCGAGAGGAAGTACAGCCTTGGTCTGCGTCTGCTGACGGGAATCCTGGTCGCGCTCGGTGGGATTTTGAACATGGGCGTCTTCCTCAAGATCGAAGGCGAGTTCCTGACTATCGTCAGCGGCATTCCCACCCGGTATATGGTTTTGACGATGACGGTCATCCTGGTGTTGGAGGTTCTTTATACGGTTCTCGGCGGCATGGTCTCGGTAGTGATTACGGACTTTCTGCAATACGTTCTGCTTTCGGTCGCGACGATCCTGGTTTCGATCTATGCCGTTCACTACGCGGGGTGGAGCAACATCGTCAATAAAGTCTCCAGCACGATGGGTGTTGCTGGCTATAACCCGCTGGTCAATCCGAAGTTCGGCGCAGCGTTTGTAATATGGCAGCTCCTGCTCTGGTTCTCCATTCATACCTGTTGGCAAACAACGGCGATGCGCATGTTTTCGACCAAAAGCCCGGAAATTTCGCGAAAAGTGATGACGTGGACAGGCTTCATCTACCTGGGGCGCGGCATGCTTCCCATGCTTTGGGGCATTGCAGCTTTGACACTGTTTGGTGCTGGAGCGATGGACCGCGGTGTGCCGTCCCCGGTCGTCAACGGAAGCACTCTCGCCGCGCTTGATGCGATGCCGGCGATGCTCTCGCAGATTCTTCGCCCGGGTATTAAAGGCCTCGTGGTCGCCGGCATGCTGGCGGCCACCATGTCGGTAAACAGCTCTTACCTGCTTGGTTGGAGTTCTATTCTTTCTCAGGATGTCGTCCTGCCCATGCGACGACTGCTGCATAAGCGGCCCCTGAGCTCGCGCGCGCAGATCGTTGTCAATCGCGTGGCCAATTTGTTCGTCAGCTTGTTTCTCATGTTTTGGGGTTTGTACTACACCCCGCCGGGAGCGGTGTATCTGTACCTGAACATTACCGGCACCATTTTTCTCGCCGGGGCGTTTGTTTGTGTTACTGGCGGACTCTACTGGCGAGGGGCAAACACGGTTGGCGGATACTCGGCGATGTTGATGGGAGCAGCCGGAGCTATCGTGCCCTTTTTCCTCCTGCATTCGAATGAAACCATCGCCGGTTTTGCAGCCTTTGGTCTCGCCGCGGTGGGTTTGGTGGTTGGCTCTACTCTCGGAAGACTTCACAAGCCTCCATTGATGTCCGGCACGCAAGGGACGACGATATGAGAGCATGGCAAACCTTCTGGTCTGTTAGTCTAGTCGTTGCCGGAGGCTCATTCACGTTGATCACGGTAGTCGTTGCAATTAAGGGCTTCCAGGACTTGCGCGACCTCTTCCGCCGATTGCGCCGTCAGCAGGACGAAGAGCAGTGATGCGGAAGGCCGTGGTTCTGGCGCGTGGTCTTGGTCGACGCATGCGGGTGCCGACTTCTCATGCCCATTTGAACCCCTCCCAGGCAGAAGTGGCCGAAAGCGGGCTGAAAGCCATGATGCCTTTCAAGCGCCCCTTCTTAGACTATTTGATCAGCGCATTAGCTGATGCTGGGTTTGAACAGGCCTGTTTGGTGATCGGCCCCGAACATGACGCAGTGCGCACCCACTATACAGCCACTGCACCGCCGAAGCGCATTCGCGTCCGCTTTGCGGTGCAAGCGGAGCCGCTGGGAACGGCCGACGCTGTCCTCGCCGCCGAGGAATTCGCCAACACCGAAGACTTCCTGACCCTTAATTCGGACAACTACTACCCTGTATCGGCTCTACGGACCCTTCGCTCTCTGCAAGAGCCGTCCGTTGCGCTCTTTAGGGCGAGCAGTTTGGTCGCGGGAGGCATTCCCTCGGAGAGAATCTTGAAGTTTGCCATTTGCGCCATGAGCTCCGATGGCTATCTTGCCGGAATTGCCGAGAAGCCTACGGAAGTCCCGCAAAGTTCCTGTCCTGAGGATCGTCTCGTCAGTCTGAACTGCTGGCGTTTTCCTCCCGCCATCTTTGACGCTTGCCGCCGCACGCCGATTTCTCCACGCGGTGAGTATGAATTACCGACGGCGGTCGAGACGGCCATGAGGGCCTTGGGGATCCGTTTCCGTGTCGCGGTCTGCGAGGAGCCCGTGCTAGATCTCTCTTCGCGAGCCGACGTGGCGGCTGTCGCGCAGAAGCTAACGAGTATCACGGCGAATCCATGAATCGGGCGAGTCTCCCGGACCGCCTGTCGCAGGCCGGACTACCCGGTCCCGCCGCCAAGGGCAAAGCAGAACTATTCCAACAAGCTTCCCTTCAGTGGGAACGCTGGGGGCAAGGGCCCCCGGCGGAAGAACCGCGGTACTTCGTTCCGGGCCGCATCGAGGTGCTCGGCAAGCACACCGACTACGCAGGCGGGCGCAGTCTTTTGTGCACAGTCGAGCGCGGATTTTGCGTTGTTGCTTCGCCTCGCTCTGACCCGTGGGTGAGGGTTGCCGATGCTGTCCGTCATCAGGAAACCCAGTTTCTCGCGTCTGCAGATCTAGATATTGTGAGCAATGACTGGAGTGTGTATCCGAAGACCGTGGCACGGCGCATAGCCCGAAATTTCCCCGGTCGGCATCGCGGCTTGGACATGGTCTTTGCCAGCGATCTTCCAAGTGCGGCAGGGCTGAGCAGTTCGAGTGCACTCCTGGTTGCCACCTTCCTGGCGTTGAGCAAGCGGAATAACCTGGATCAGCATCCAGCGTATCGCGACAACATCAGGTCGCAAGAGGACTTGGCCACCTATTTGGGATGCGTCGAGAACGGGCAGACATTTGGCACCCTCGCTGGAGATGTTGGCGTTGGGACCTTTGGCGGAAGTGAAGATCACACGGCGATTCTGTGCTGTCAGGCTGGGCAGTTGAGTCAGGTCAGGTTCTGTCCCGTGCGCTTGGAGAGAACCGTTGCACTGCCGCGCGACTACGTTTTCGTGATTGGCGTGAGTGGCGTTGGGGCCGATAAAACAGGTTCAGCACGGGAAAAGTACAACTGCGCTTCCCAGGCGGCAAAGGCTATTCTCGAAATCTGGCGGACAGGATCGGGACAAGCAGAGCCCACGCTGTTCGAGGCGGTCGTGCGCTCGTCAGATGCGTGGCATCAGATTCGGCAAGCGCTGAGCCGGTCCTCACATTCCGTCTATCCAGCTGAGGCTCTTCTCGAACGCTTTGAGCAGTTTGTCGACGAATGCATCCACATCATCCCCGCAGCCGTCGATGCCCTGGCGCGAAATGATCTAGTCGAATTCGGGAAGTTAGTGGACCGGTCGCAAGCAGCCGCCGAGCACGGGCTGAGAAACCAAGTCGCCGAGACTTTGCACCTTGCGCGTTCCGCTCGGCAGCTCGGTGCAGCCGCTGCGTCGGGCTTTGGAGCGGGCTTCGGTGGTGCTGTGTGGGCCATGGTCCGATCCGACCAGGTGGAGGATTTTGTCGCGAATTGGAAGAATTCGTATCACACGCGATTCCCCGGCCTGGTCAACGCGAGCGATTTTATTCTCTGTAGAACAGGTCCATCGGCTTTGTGCCTGTAGCGCAGGTCATGCACATGGTGCTGTCGGTCACTGCGTTCGGTGTTCCTGAACGTGTCTTTTGTACGGAAAAGCCACGGCGTGCCCAGCCGGTTGTCCTTTGCGGACAAGGCGTTTGATCCTGCCGAGGGCAGACGCCCTTCCGACGGGATGATTTGCACACTTGGCTGCCGGACTCTCGGCTGCACAATGAGCGGTTGCGGCGCAAATGAGAGCCCGCTAAGCCAAGTGCGTAAAAATCCGTGACCAAGAACAGGCAAGTTGAATTAGCAAACGCCCGCGTGCGCGCTTACTGGCAAGTCCGTTAGATCGGTCCCGACATGGTCTCCTGGTCTTTCCTTCCTAAAAAGGATCCAGGGAACGAGGGGGTTGACCGACTATGTCTATATATGTAGACTTGGCACCAAGGAGACTGCGCTTGCGACTTTCGCCACAAACCCTACGGGTTCTCGATGCTTTCCTGGAAGCCCCAAAGGACTGGAGATATGGATATGACATCAGCCGGAACACCGGGTTGAAGTCAGGCACTTTGTATCCAATTCTCATGCGACTTGCCGAACGCGAGCTGCTGGAAACCTCTTGGGAGAACTCAGAGCCGGGCAAGCCCCCTCGGCACCTTTACCGGCTTACCCCGAATGGTCTGCGGGTCGCGCGAGAGCACGGGGTAAGACTTGCCACAGGCCGAGTGGCGCGTATCGTCCTGGGCGGGGTGAAGAATTGACGTTAAGCACTCGGAGAATGGCTTCAAAACTGTTGGCCGCGGCGGTTCGACACTCGCCGCCAGACAGCCGTTGCTGGGGCAATGCGATGCTCCGGGAACTGGATTTTGTCGAGAGCGACTGGGCCGCCGTGTTGTGGGCGCTCGGGAGCACAACAGCTATTCTCAAGCACGCCGTTCCGCGGGGAGTGCGAGCCTGGTTGGTGAAGCACGCTGGTAAACGGGGAGAGCGGGTGCCGAAGAGCATAGCAAGAAGTGTCGCTGGATTGGCATCAGGAGTGGTCATTTCAGCTTGCGTCCTGGCTGCGTGTCTCTTCGGCCTCTCGAGGCTGTCATTGGTTCTTTTTCCCGAGTGGCAGCTGAACCAAAGAGCATGGGCACAATGGCTGGCTTTGCTTGGAATGCCGGAAGCGATTTTCGTCATCACTGCGGTCGTGCTTTGGCGCAAGAGAAGGACGGTAGCTGCGGGAATTTTGCTTGGTGCAGTCATTCTCATCATGCACGTTATCGTGCACATAGCAACTCACGGCTAGAGGGTGCACGAACCAAGCCCATTTACACAGCCATAGGGAAGGGGTAGGTCAATGAAACTCAGTTCAGCGGCATTTCTCCTCATGACGTTGTCCGGCGCAAACTTCATCGTCACGCAGTCTGCCCGGGAAGTGGCCAGACCCAGCGCAGAGCTTAAGAAGCAGGACTACTTTGTTGGGACCTGGACCCTGGAAGGAACAACGAAATCAAGTCCCTTTGGTCCGGGTGGACAGAAATTCAAGTCCACAGAACAACTTGAGTGGATGCCCGGGGGGTTCTTTCTGCTTGTTCATTCGTATACCGCCGGCAAGCTAGCCGGAGTAACGGTCATCGGATACGACTCGCAGGAGAAAGTCTTCACGCATACCAGCTTCAACAGTACAGGAGAGACGGAGTTGTGGAAAGGAACGGCGGAAAACGATAGGTGGGAATGGACGAGGGACGAAACACTCAATGGAAAACCGGTGCAGGAGCGCCTCGCGATCAAAAAGATAAGCCCGAATTCCTATTCATTCCTGGTGGTGATGAGGCCCGCCGAAGGAAGCAATTGGTCGACCGTGGCCGAAGGAACGGGAACCAAGACGAGCTGACTCGCCCAGTTTTCATCCGAAGGTCGATGCATCAATTCTGCGAGAAAAAAGGGTCCCGTGAAATGCAGGATCTTGTAGGTGCTTGTATGAGCCAGGAAACCTGGCCGCGATACAGCCAACCTAAGCCAGTGAAGATTCGCAGTCTTGCGTCCAAGTTGAGAGGGCGAGAGCGGTCGGCGAAACTGGCATATCGCACGCAGGAGGAGGAACAGCGTTGATAAAGAGAGTTATGGCCACGGCTGCGCTCATTGTGTTGCGCGGTGTGTGGCACTCACCACAACCTGATGCAACCCCACCAAGATCTGCAAGCAGCGACCTCCGGCCCGGTCCGGAAATGCGGAGACTCCTAGACGCATTTGTGGGGCATTGGCGCGTCAAGGAAAGCTTTGAAGTCAGCACATCTCGTCAAGGGAAAACGCGCCAAGGCACGGCTACTTTTCGCGCAGGTCCAGGGTATTCATTGATCGAAGACTACAAATCCACAGGCTCCGCGGGAGCTCTTCACTTTCTCGGCCTCCTCTGGTGGGACGAGTCGGCTCATATCTATCGACTTCTTACTTGCGCAAACAACGATGGTTGCCAGCTTCGCGGAACAACCAAGTGGGAGGGTAAGGAGCTGGTAAACTCCTGGGAAGAGAACGTTGATGGAAAGACCGCAAGGTTTAAGGACTCCTTCGTGCACATTTCGCGGTCTTCGTTCCGACTCGTTTCCGAAGGCTCAGCCGACGGCAAGACGATTTGGCGCGTCATCACCAGATACGAAAGGGTTCCCTAAAGTAGCCAGTAATGAGATGGACCCTCGCAGTTTATCTTGCTCTGCCTTTCTAGTCGCGCTGCTTGGCGCGAAAGTGGGGGTGCTCACCGAGCAACCCAATCCAGACCACACAGAACGGCAGCATCGCTCCAGAGACTGCGCAGGAAATGGCGTCGCTTACGAAGATCCTGATCGACAGTCCGGGCGATCCGGCAGCCCTTTTCAGTCTGGCGATGACGCCACGATTGGCGAGAAAACTAGAGCCATCAAGTTGCTTGAAGAAATGTCATCCGCCCACGCCGGCCGCGATCCTCAAATACCTGCAGGGCGTCCGTTTCCATCAATGCAAAATGCGTTTTTAATGGCGCGGAACGTAAGGCTATAGGACTGGACAGCTCACGTCTTCTGAGTCCACAATCTCAGCAAAAATCCGCGGCAAGCGCGTATTGTCTGCAGCGTAGAAAGGAATCGTTGTTATGACAAAACTCTTCAAGGCCCTCCTGTGCTTCATTTTTGCAGCCGCCACGTTGGCAGCGCGCCCACAACACCAGCAAGCCGCTGGCGGCCCGCCGCCGCTGATCGACCGCGAGCTGATCTTTGGCAACCCGGAAATCTCCGCCGCCGAACTGTCGCCCAATGGGCGGTACCTCGCGTTTGAGAAGCCGTGGAAAAACACGCGCAACATCTACGTTAAGAGCGTGGACGAGCCGTTTGCGGCCGCGCGACTGCTCACTACCGAAGCCAAGCGTCCGATTCCCGGCTATTTCTGGACGCGGGACAGCAAATACATTCTTTATGTCAAAGACAACGATGGCGACGAGAACTTCAATGTTTATGCCGTGGATGCGTCTGCTAGGCCCGCGCCTGGCGCCGATGCTCCGCCCTCGCGCGACCTAACTGGCTTGAAGGCCGTCCGCGTCCTGATTGTAGACGTGCCAAAACACGACCCCGACATCATCTACATTGGCCTCAACGACCGCGACAAAGCTTGGCACGACCTCTACAAATTGAAACTGTCCACAGGTGAGAAAACGCTTTTGCGCAAGAACACCGAGCGCATTGGCGCTTGGCAGTTCGACCTGCAGGGTAACCTCAGGCTCGCCAGTCGTTCTGCCGAAAACGGCGATACGGAAATCCTTCGTGTGGATGTTGACAAATTCACCAAGGTTTACTCCTGCAACGTCTTCGAGCAGTGCGACATTATCCGTTTCCAGAAAAACGGCAAACGCGCCTACATGGTGACCAACAAAGGCGACGGCATGGACTTGACTGCTCTGGTATTGTTCGACCCTGAAACCGGGAAGACGGAGCTTGTCGAATCCGATCCGCTGAAAAGGGTCGATTTTGGCACCGCGGTTTTCTCCGAAGCCACTGATGAACTCACGAACACCAGCTACGAGGACGACCGTGTGCGACGCTATTTCCGCGATAAGCACGATGAGGCCGACTTCAAATGGTTCGAAGAAAAGTTGGGCGGTAAGGACGTCCGTCGTATCTCGGTCACCAGTGATGAACATCTGTGGTTGATCGTTGCAAGCAGCGACACCGAACCAGGCGAAACGTATCTGTTCGATCGCCCGAGTCACAACCTCACGCTTCAATTCAAAGTCCGCGAAAACCTGCCGCGTGAATCCTTGGCGCAGATGAAGCCGGTTAGCTACAAATCGTCGGACGCGCTGGAGATTCCCGCGTACCTCACTCTGCCCAAAGGTGTTCCAGCCAAGAACCTTCCCGCGATTGTCTTTCCTCATGGCGGTCCGTGGGGCCGGGACGTATGGGGTTACAACCCGTACGCTCAGTTTTTTGCCAATCGGGGCTACGCAGTCTTGCGCATGAACTTTCGTGGCTCTGCTGGATACGGCAAGAAATTTATCGACGCCGGCAATCTCGAGTGGGGACGCAAGATGCAGGATGACGTAACCTGGGGAGCAAAATATCTCGTTGCTGAGGGCATTGCTGATCCTAAGCGCGTGGGCATCTTCGGTGGTTCGTACGGTGGCTACGCCACTCTGGCGGGCGTGGCTTTCACTCCGGACCTATATGCCGCGGCAGTGGATCTATTCGGCCCCTCGAATCTGATCACGCTCCTGAATTCGATCCCGCCCTATTGGGAGGCCGGGCGCCAGATGTTTTACCAACGCATGGGCAATCCTACGACGCCGGAAGGTAAGGCCCTTTTGGCCGAACGCTCCCCACTGACCTCGGTAGCTAAAATTAGGACGCCGCTGATGATTGCGCAGGGAGCCAACGATCCGAGGGTCAATCACGCTGAGTCGGAGCAGATCCTGGTTGCTCTGCGCGACCGCGGTTTCCCGGTCGAATATCTGCTCATACCCGACGAGGGTCACGGCTTCGCTCGTCCTGTCAACAACATGGCCTCTCTGATGGCCACAGAAAAGTTCTTCGCAAAACATCTCGGCGGGCGTTATCAGGAAGGCGGGACACCGGAGGTAATGGCTCGCTTGAAGGAGGTCACCGTCGACCCCAAGACGGTGGTTCTTGCCAAACGAGCGGATAAAGATAAATAGGGTTGAAACGGTTTTCCGCAACCAACCGTCTCGGCCAGTCCCCGATGACCGGGTAATTGGTAAGATCAAGAACTAGCCGCCACTTACCTGAACTCCTCGAATGAGAGAGATTCGCGATACACGCTTGTGCACTCGCTGTAGGTGGTTTTGTAACTCTGGAAACACACGACAAACAACTTCAAGAAGAGTCCACTCTGCACGGCGCAAAAGTCTTGTTTTCATTTCGAGGTTTTGAGGCCGTCGATTACGAGTGTTCCATTCGGGGCGCAGAGCCCTTCCCAGGCCGAATTCTCCAATACGCAAGAGAAATCAACAAGAGAAGAGGCGCAAACGCAGGGACCGAATACTGCAACCCATCGACAAAAAGCGTGCTCGTGGTGATCCCCGCGAGAACGACGATACCCAGCCATGTCGAATACGGAAAGAACCGAAGGTGCAGAGGGAGACGGGCGACTCCTTCGGGGCCAAGGGCGCGCCGAAACGCGAGATGCGTCAGCAAAATAACGATCCAAACGAATAGCATCCCCGCAACGGCAACGCCATACAGCAGGAGGAACGCTTTCGCGGGTGCATAGATCGCGAGCAATATCGCCGCCACCATGCCTCCCGTGGAAACCAACAGGGCATGCCGAGGGACACCATTTTCGCTGAGGCGGCCTAGCCATTCCGGTGCGTATTGCCCCCTGGACAAGGAAAAGAGCATTCGCGTGGTAAGGTACAAATTCGTGTTGGAACTCGAGAGGGCAGCCGTGATGACCACGAGATTCATGATGCTTGGCACGTAAGGAATGCCAACGGCGGAAAAGACACTCACGAACGGGCTACCGGTAATGCCAGTGCCAGTGCCCGCGTGATTCCAAGGCGTCATCGCTAGCATGACGGTGATGGCGAGGACGTAAAAGAATATCAGGCGAAACACAATCGTACGCATGGCCCGCGGAATAGACTCTTCCGGGCGTTCGGCCTCGCCCGCGGTAACCGCGATGATTTCCACGCCCATGTAGCTTGTCAGCACAAGCGTGAGCGCCAGCCATACTCCTTTCCAGCCATAGGGGAGAAAGCCACCGTGGGAGGTAAGATTCGAGAGACCTACGGCCGGCCTGGAGCCCAACCCCAGAATCAAAGCCAAACCGACGACAATAAAAACGGTGATGGCCAGCACTTTGATCAACGCGAACCAATATTCGAACTCACCGAAGCGCGCCACCTGCTGCATGTTCAGCACGACCAGCCCGATGGAAACCGCGGTCACCCAGACCCATGAAGGGACGGTGGGAAACCAAAACGCGAAATAGATCCCCACGGCCGTCACCTCCGCGCCAATCGCAATGATCTGAACCAGTCCGTATGTTGCGCGAACCGAGAATCCCGCCCATGGGCTGAGATAGGTTTGCGCGTAGACGCCAAAAGAGCCGGCGACGGGATGCGCCACAGCCATCTCCACGAGCGAGTACGAGACGATGAGCGCGATGACCGCGCCGAGAAGGTAGGACACGATGACACCGGGCCCCGCCAAGCGAATCGTCACGCTGCTTCCTAAAAAGAGCCCGACACCAATCGCGCCGCCGATGGCCAGCATGCTGAGCTGCCGTTGGGTCAGCCTTCGCTTTAGTTCCCCGGATGGCACCGCGCGGTCCGGCAAATCTGGCTTGCCAGGCGGGAGACCCCTGGGGGGCTCAGAGACTCTACTCATGCCTGCTCAAATTGAGCAAAACGTCTGCGAAGCGACCGATCTCTTCCAAAGTATTGTAATGAACCGCGGAAACTCGAACTACCCCGCTATCTTGACGCAAGCCGAAGCGTTTCATCAGCCGCGGTGTGTACATGTGGCCATCGCGTATCGCAATACCGGCTTCCGCCATGGTCTGTGTCACTTCTGCTGGAGAGGTTTTTCTCAGATTGAAGCATAAGGTTGGAACGCGGTCGTGCACCCGGTGATCTTCTTTTATTCCGTAGATGGTGGCGCCGCATTCACGCAAAATGCGAAGCAATGCGAGCGACAAGGATGCTTCATACGAGCGGATGGCCGTCATCGCGCGGACGAGGCGGGCGCGCTTGGAGTCTGCCGGACTGGTATTTTCGTGTCCTCCTAAGGTCTTTCCCAGATTCTCCAGATAGGAAACAGCGGCATCCATGCCCGCCACATTTTCATAGATAAACGTTCCGGCTTCGATTTTGCCGGGCGGCTCGTCGGGAATGAACTCCTCCCGGAATGTCGGCAACTTCTGAAGAAGTTCGCGGCGTCCCCACAGGAATCCCATGTGGGGAGAAAAAATCTTGTAGCCGGAGCAGACCAGGTAATCGCAATCGAATGCTTGAACATCCATGACCGCGTGCGGCCCATAGTGCACACAATCGAGAAAAATCTCGGCGCCGACTTCGTGTGCGAGCTTGGCTGCCGCGGCAACGTCAACGATCGAGCCGAGGGCATTCGAGGCCACGGTGCACGCCACCAGGCGCGTTTTCGACGACAGCAGGGGTCGCAAGTCTTCGGGATGCAGATTGCCGTCTTCCCGCATATGCCACCACTGAAATTTCGCCCCTTCTCTTTGCAGTGCGAGCCAAGTGGCAACATTGGCTTCATGATCCATGTCGGAGACAACGATCTCGTTGCGCTCCTGCAGGGTTTGTCCAATCGCCAGGCTTACGATGCGGATGAAGGACGTGGCATTCATGCCAAATGCGATTTCGCTCGAATCGCGGGCATTGAGAAGAGCACCGACGCTCTCGCGAGCCTGCGCAATGGTCGAGTCCACTTGCTGGCTGTGCCTATAGTGGCCTCCACGCTGGACGTTGTGCTCCACCAAATGCCGGTTGACAGCGTCAAGTACGATCTGCGGCACTTGCGCACCGGCGGCATTGTCGAAGAAGATGAAGGACGGATCGCGGTGAAGGGCCGGAAACGAAGCGCGGATGGACGCAACCGGAAACTCGAAGCGCCGGTCCAAAACGGAGGCGGGGTTAGCGATACCGCTCATATCATTTTCCTTGGGCCCGATTGGCGAGCGCCTTCGGGACTGTGTGTTTGCGCAGCAGAAGCGAAGCACGTGAACGCTACTGTGTGTGCTTCCGCCTGTCAAGCAACCTGCCATGCGCATGAGGCTTGCATGATTGCAGGATCATTCCTATCCTCTAGGTCGATCTTTTGCAGTTGAAGGCAGGAAACTGTCGCCGTTCAGGAAGCAGCAAACCGTTTTGGGCAGGCTTATCGCCTCTCTTCCTATGAGCACAGCAATAGAAGAAGTCTATGGCATGCTCAAAGGTGCCTTCCAGGGGCGTCTCGTGCGACCTGCCGACCCGGAGTACCCCGACGCCCGTCGAATTTGGAACGGCTTGGTGTCTCGCAGGCCGGGGCTGATCGCTCGGTGCAACGATTCCAGTGACGTGCAGGCCGCAGTCCGTGCCGCGGGATCAGCAGGTGTGATGACCGCAGTCCGTTGCGGGGGCCATAGTCTTGCTGGCTTTGGCTCTTGCGACGGCGGACTGGTGATTGATCTCTCGCCCATGCGCAGGGTTCAAGTTTACCAAGATGACCGCGCTGCGCGATTCGAGGGCGGATGCCTGCTTAGCACGATTGACTCGGCAACGCAAAAGGTGCAACTTGCATTTCCCGCAGGCGTGGTTTCCCACACCGGCGCGGGTGGCTTGGTTCTCGGAGGCGGGACCGGATGGTTGAATCGTTTGTACGGCCTCTCTTGTGACAACGTGCGGGGCTTTACTATGGTTGTTGCGGACGGATCGATCGTCCGCGCGAACGGGAAGGAAAACCCGGACCTGTTTTGGGCATTGCGTGGAGGCGGAGGCAATTTTGGCGTGGTGACCGAATTCGAAGTGACCATTCATCCGGTAAGCGAAGTTCTATTCGCCAGAGGAATCTGCCCGCGGGATGAAGTGCCAGCTCTTCTTCGATACTGGCGCGACTTCATGCCGGAGGCACCGGATAACTTAAGATGGGGCTTCTCGTTGAGGAGCGCTCCTTACGAAGAAAATGTTCCAAGGGATCTGCGCGGGCGCCCAATCGCCAGCGCTTCGGCGCTTTGGGTTGGCAATCTTGACGAGGGCGGCCTGTACGTGGATCGCGCCATGGCGGCCGTACATCACCGCGCGGTCACCAAGGAAGTGCTTTCCTTTCATTCGTTGCAGACCTTGGCGGATTCTGACTTCCCGCACGGCCGCCGCTATTACACCAAGTCCGGATATTTCAAGACCTTGAGCGACGAGAACGTCAGCACGATGATGGAAGCGCTGGTCAGGAATCCCTCTCTTTCGAATGAAATTGAGCTTGCCTACCTTGGCGGCGCAGCTGCACGGGTTGCGCCCGGCGAAACTGCCTTCGGCGATCGTAGCTCGCCCTTCGTTCTCAATCTTCTTGGAAACTGGTTGGACCCAGCCGAGGATGCCGCAAATATCGCGTGGATTCGCTGCCTGTTCGCCCAACTGCGCCCAGCGATGACTCCAGGAGTTCACATCAATTTTATGAGCGGCGATGAAGGCGATCGCGTTTCTGAGGCCTATCGGGGGCGATGGGAGCGGCTAAGGGCGATTAAAACAACCTACGATCCACGGAACTTTTTTCGTCTGAACCAAAATGTCCGGCCGCTAACGGCGCCCGCGAACAATTCAATCGGCCATTGAATGGAACGGCGACCTTCGAGCTCCTACGGGCTATGGACTGTACCGTAGTGTGCCCGCTGCTGACCAGAACAGTGACCCAGCCCATTTTTGATGGCCATCTCCTGATTAACGCATCATAAAAGGGTGCCCGAAGGAGTTCTGTAGGAGAAGTCAAAAGAAAACACATCTGCGCGGACTGGAATTTTTCTCGCTTCGCAGCTCGACCGATCAAGCGAGATCTGCTCTGGTCTTCCGCCATGAGCTCAGCGGTTTCATTACGTGTTGGCAACGAAGCCGATCCGTTCCGAAACTAACAAAGCCGAACGACGGTCAAGTGGGCGACCATGGTTCTATCGGGGACTCGCTCTCGAACCTGGAGGTCTCGAGAACCGCACAGCCACCACAAAGGGAGATTCCCTTGATGGCACGGAGTCGATCCGAGACCCTCAAGCTCGCGTTTGCTGAAAAAGTGCACAGTTCTTTTCAGCATCTTCTGGAGGAGAAAAGTCCACACAATGCTTGGTGCACAAGTCCTCCGCGCTAAAACCAAGCATCGAGCAAATTCACGAAGAGAGGCTGCCCGTCCAAGTTCTCTACGGCAATTCCGATGGGTCTCGCATTGAAGACGTCTAACTGTTTACGCTGGCTTGTAAGCGTGCGGTTCACCGGCAAGTTCGGAGAAGAGATCTAATCGTGATTGACTTTCGATGTTGAGCACTACAAACTTGGACCCACTTGAAACATGTGTTGAAGCTTATTCTGCTCCAACAACAAACATTGATCCAGTGCGCGATCGTCGAATACTCACAGTTGATGACTTTGAAGAGTTCCGCCGACTCATCTGCTCACTCTTGCAACAAAGGGCTGATCTTCAGGTCACCCAAGCTTCTGATGGATTGGAAGCCCTTCAACGAGCCGAAGAGCTGCAGCCGGACATCATCTTGCTGGACATTGGATTGCCGAAAATGAGCGGGATAGAAGTCGCAAGACGAGTGCATAAGCTCGCTCCGGCTGCAAAAGTTCTGTTCCTCAGTATAGAGTCTGACACCGATTTGCTAAGAGAGGCTCTCAACCTAGGTTCAGGCTACATTCATAAGCCGCGCCTTCAGAGTGACCTGCTGCCCGCTATAGAAGGAGTTCTCAAGGGCGAGCGATTCGTCAGCAAAGGCCTAGAGTCTATTGAGGAGGAGAACACCGAAGCTCAACATCGGCACGAAATACTCTTGTGCCATGATGACGCGGCCATCTTGGGGAGCTTTACTCATTTTATTGCTACGGCACTAAACGCTGGCAACGCTGCTATTGCGCTGGCCACCGAGTCTCATCGCTACCGTCTTCTTCATGAACTGCGTGCCCAGGGCGTGCAAATCGATACTGCCATTCAACAAGGGACCTACACCGCATTGGACGCTAACAAGCCGACTGACCCGGTTGAGTTTCTCGAAGCCATAAGAGGTTTGAGAGAAGCAGCCGCCATGGCAGGCAAGAAATATCCCAGAGTCGCTTTTTGCGGTGAACGTGCAGGTCGCCTTTGGGCGGAAGGTAAGACGGATGAGGCGATTCAGCTCGAACAGCTTTGCGACGATCTAGCCAAGGAGCAAGAGGTAGATATTCTGTGCGTGTATCCATTGCCCAAAAGCCAGGATGCGATTCTCGCGCTCGATAGCATCTTTGCGCAACATTCCGCTGCTTCTTATCGATAAGCGGGCACCAGGCAACGACTCTGGTGCGGTTTTGGATTCGGCTGGGAACTTGGTGATGGAAGTGATTGTCGAAACCAAGAAAACGACTCTGCAGTTAAACCGCAGGGTCGAAAAACCTAAGACTGGAAACAAACGACTTAACACGATCCCCTTGTATTTCATGGAGTTTCGCTGGCCGAAGGCCCGAAAAGACAGATGGGCCGGAAAGCGCCGCGAACATTTGCGCTCCTTCCGTCGTCGGGAAATGTTTCTCTCTCCCTTTCCCCTTTTATAGAACCGGGTAATCGGTAACCTCCAGTACTAACCGGAACTTTTTGCGGACCGAATCGAGACCTAGGGCAGAATGGGATGATCTTTAGGCGGGATGTCACTCGTAAGCTGTGTCGCGCTCCCGTTCTCCGCTTTCCAAATCTGACCTTTAGAGGAGAACGCTAACGTTTTCCCATCAGCACAATAGCTGGGATGTTCTGCTCCGCCCTGGTTAAGGTTCGTCGCGTTGTGGAGGGATTTCGCAATAGTATCGTACTCCCAAATATCTCCTGCATTCGCAAATGCAAATTTTGTTCCGTCCGGTGACCACACCGCTGGGCAACCGCAATTCACGTCCGATGCCTTTTCTGCTCCTGTTCCGTCGGCATTGATGCTCCAAACCTCACTGTGGGTAATAAGGAGGCCTGATTTGAGAAACACGATCTTGTGGCCTTTTGGAGACCAGCGCGCCCGGGCAAAGATGTTGTTGTCTCCTTTTAGAAGTTGCGTGTCTTTCCCCTGCGGATCGCGAAGGTAGAGCGTCGAGTTGTTGGCGCCTAAGCTTGTGAGGGAGTACAAAATACTATCATCAAGCGGAGAGATATCGGCGTTGATCGTGCCGTTCGGAAGGCCCAGGTCGTAATAGTTGCCCTGCGTGTTCAGCGCGTACATCTTCCGTATCCCGGGGCCCTCCGTGGGCGAATGGTAGAGCAACACCTTGCTGCTGTCCGGTGCCCAGGAACTGAAGGTGCCCGTATGAGCCGCTGTTATCTTCCTGCCATCTATACCTGCAACGTAGGTTAAAGGCCACACACCATCGCCGGGTGGAGTGATCGTGACAGCGACAAGTTTTCGGTTAGGTGAAAGATAAAGTTCTTTCTCTGGATAGCCGCTGTACTCGGTATTCCCGAAATCGGAAACTGTTTGCAATGCATTCGTAGATACACGAGCTATCTCCACATGCGCGTTGTTCCCACAGGATGCGACATACAGAAGTAGGCCCGTGTTTTGCGTTGGAGGATTGCTCACACTCAAATGTGAATTCGCACGCGTATGCGGCTCCGCCGGTATGAGGTGGTCTATGATCCAAATTCCATAAGCAACGGCGTAGTCAACCGCGTGCTGCTCGTTATCGAATGTTTTGCGCGGAAAGTTCAGGGGAGCAAAGGCACGAACGCGCCCATCCACGACAGTCTGGGGAAGCCATGCCTCGGTGCCACGCATCTTCTTGGCCGTGCCTGTGGTTCTATGATCCTTATAGTGCATCCCCATATCTTCATGCGTTAAGTAGCGCCACAAAAGAATATTCTGACGTCTGCGCCTCGTGGGAGATAACGTTCCGTAATCCCTCAGACCGTAGAGCAGGCCTCGCTCGAAATCCATCGGCGTGAAAAACATTTTGTCGAGTATTTTGTCGGTTCGTCGGGAGCAATGGACTGTGATACTTGTGAACCAAAATTGCTTTGAGAGCCTAATCGCGCCGCGCGGAGCTTTTCGCAGGGAATCGAGACCATTCGTTTAGTGTGACCGGCATCGACTTCCCAACGGTTGGCTGCTGGCAGATCACTGGGGATTACAAAGGCGACAGGCTGACCTTCGTCGTTTCAGCGACAGCTCAACACTGGCTATCGGCGGCAAACACGAGCCTGAAAATGAGTTTCGATAACTTCAGGTTTGCTCGTCAATCGTTCCGGACGGTATACTCCCGCACATGCAACCCAGCCAAGACGTTATCAACCGATGGAGCGATGTGGCTCCATTCTGGGAGAAGTACCGACCAATAATCCAGCAGATGTTTGCACCGGTTACGCATGCTCTTGTCGAGGATGGGCTGATTGGCCGTGGACACGCAGTTCTAGATATTGCTACCGGCCCCGGAGAGCCTGCGTTGACGATAGCTTCCCTGGTCGGCCCTGAGGGCAAGGTGTTCGGGATCGATCCGGTGTTGGAGATGGTGGAAGCCGCTCGACGAGAAGCAGGCCGTCTTGGGTTCAAGAATGCACAATTTGAGGTCGCGCCGGCCGACCAACTGCCCTTCTCAGCCGATACGTTCGACGCTGCGGTCAGCCGCTTCGGTGTCATGTTCTTTCCCTCTCCTGTGGAAGCAGTTCGCGAGATGTTGAGAGTCCTCAAGCCGGGAGGGAAACTGGCACTCGCAGTCTGGCATCTCGCCGAAAAAAATCCCTTTTTCTCCACGCTTTCGCGTGTCATTGGACGGTATGTCGATTCCTCTCCACCTGCGCCCAATGCTCCAGACCCGTTCCGCTTTGCCAATCCGGGCGTGTTACGGGACGTTCTTGGCGAGGCCGACGCGCTCGCGCCGTGCGAGAGGGTACTGCGATTCACCATCGCAGCGCCGATCTCAGTGGAAGATTTTTGGACTCTGCGAATGGAGATGTCTGAGACGCTGCGGCAAAAGGTCTCCATGCTTTCCATGAAGCAGCTGACCGAAGTGAAGCGGCTGGCGCTCGAAGCTCTTCGCGAGTACTCGTCAGACCATAGGGTGAGTTTTCCGGCTGAAGTTCTTATCGTCCGTGGAAGCAAGAGGTGTCAGGCATAATTGGACCGCTAAGGAAACGCAATCGTCTTGGAAGCGGATCGCGCGATTGTGTCTGGATTGTCAGCGCATGGTGTAGTGGCGCACACTCGGAAAATCTCGTGCTGGTTTCAATTAGGGAGATGAACCATGAAACGATTGTTGTGTTTGTTCGGTTTTCTGTTTCTCCCAGCTACTTGCCCTGCGGCCGACGATCTCTTCGACATCAAGCCCGTCGCCGACGGCGTATACGCCGCCATCGCGAAGCCCGCGTACAAAGTCAACTCCAATGCCGCCATCGTTTTGCTCGATGATGGCGTGCTCGTAGTAGACACGCATTCCAAGCCTTCTGCTGCCCGCGCTCTGATCGGGCAGATCAAGAAACTCACGGACAAACCCGTCCGTTACGTCGTGAACACGCACTTTCACTGGGACCATTACCAGGGGAACCAGGCGTATCCCAGCTCCTGGCCAGCAAGCGTGGAAATCATCTCCTCGGAGGCGACTCGCGCCAACATTGAGCAACGCGGCATACCTCGGGTGAAACATGAAATCGTCACCATGCCCCACGAAATCGAAAAATTGAAAACTGACCTGGATAAGGCGACGGACCCTGGGCAAAGGGAGCAACTTCGCACAAGCTTGCTTCAAGCCGAAGGCTACCTCGCCGAACTTAAGAGTATGGAAGTGAATCTTCCTACGATGACCTTTGATCGCTCTCTAATCCTTCACCGCCCTTCAAAAACAGTTGAAATTCTTTGGCTGGGAAATGCGCACACCAACGGCGACGTCTTTGTTTATCTGCCCCGGGAGAAAGTTCTCGTGACGGGCGACGCAGTTCATGGCTGGACTCCTTACATGGGCGACAGTTACCCGTACGACTGGATTCAAACCCTTGACGCCGCCGAGAAGCTTGACTTCGACCAGGTGATCCCCGGACACGGCGATGTCATGCGCGGCAAGGAAAAATTTGAGCTGTGGAAACAGTATTTCCGCGACCTGTTGGACGAGACCGCAAAGGCCTACGCCCGCGGGACATCGCTGGAGGATACCGAAAAAGAAATTAGCAGAATTCTGCTGCCGAAATACGGGGGCAAGTTCGATCCCGGGTTTCCGCAGGCGGTCATCGGCAATATCGCTAAAGCCTATCAGGTGATTGCATTCATGCCCTAGCTATCATGCTGTCCCAGAGGCATGCCGTGCTGGGGGAAAGTTCTGCGGAACCTCCAGGATTCTCTTCAACGACTATCTCAAAAGGTCAGCAACTCTGAAGTTGCTGCCCCTCCTATGGGTCATTTTCAGCTTAGGGTTTGCCCGTCACTCGTCCGCGAATCGTCAGCCACCTTACCGGAACACGAGACCGTCTGGAGGAGGGCATCGTAGGCAGGCGTGTCAAGCACACCGTTTTTGATATTGTGAGTCGATGATAGACCGGTCGAATGGCTACGAAGGTGTCGCCAGGGAGTTTCTGGCCGGCCGTGGCAGTGGCCGCTCGACCGGCGTGGGCGTAAATGCGGTGAGGCGGTGGGCCCAGGCGTTACCACATGGGGCCGCTGTGATTGATCTCGGCTGCGGTCCCGGATTTCCAATCACCGAGGTTCTAGTCGCCGAAGGGCTGAACGTCTTTGCTGTTGATGCAGCGCCATCATTCGTGGCGGCCTTCCGACGCAATCTCCCAAATACACCCGTGGTTTGTGAGGCCGTCCAAGATTCGACATTTTTTGATCGAACTTTCGATGGAGTCCTCGCGTGGGGCCTCATTTTCCTGCTTTCTCCCGACGACCAGCGGCACTTGATCCACACGATCGCGGACATATTACTGCCAGATGGCCGGCTGTTGTTTACTTCGTGTGCGGAAACGTCGGTCTGGAACGATGCGATGACAGGATTAGAGTCACGATCTCTTGGAGCGGGGGAGTACCGCAGGCAGCTTTCGGCAGCCGGCCTCTCCGTCACTGCCGAGTACGAGGACGAAGGCCAAAACCATTACTACGATGTTCGCAGGGACAAGCGGCGCTTGGGGGTCGAGAAAACGGAGACGTAGCCATGGGCGTTGCTTTCTTCACCTTCTCGCAATGCAGCATTACGGTGAAGCATGCCGAAAGGCATGGTTCCTGCTGAATCTTCGGCAACGCTGAGATTGAGCCTTCTACGGAGATCCGCACTTCTCAAGTGACGGTTTGCCCGTCATCCGTCAGGCCCGAAGAACTCCATGGTGGGCGTGGTGCGGACGCGAGCAGCATCCGCGGAGTCTGCCACGGTAGGCGCCTTTCCTAGCAGCGACTCATGCGCCGCTGGCACGAGAAGCATCTCGCGAAAGCATGACCACAGCAGCAAAGGCCCCAGCAACCAAAGGCGGGCCGTGGAGATCGCGCATGCCGGTCAGCACCAGCGCTCCCAGCAGGATCATTGCTCCTCCAAAGCGGGATTGAGTCGGCTGTCTGCGCCAGAGCAACCACGCAGCCAGGCCCCCCAGCAGTCCGCATATCGCAACGGAGGAGCCGGCACCTGCCGGTTTCCAGACACTTCCCGCGAGTTCGCCCACAACGGCCCCAGCCAGGTACAAGACCAGCCAGCGCGCACTACCAAACATACGCTCCACGAGAAAACCGACAACTGCGATGCCGAGAAGATTGAAAACAATCTGCGACCAGCCCTCTGGATTGATCAATGTCGGAGTGATCAGACGCCACCACTGGCCGGCGGCCAGCATGCTCGGCGTGCGCTCGAGTGTGACGATAAGGACCGGGAAACAGAATTGCAGTAAGGTCAGTATGCCGGTGGTGAAAAGAACCGCAAGCGTCGCCTTGGGAATTTTCTGCACCATGCTTTGGGAAGCTAGAAGCAGGAACCCACTTCACCTGATCCTGCAGGCGAAGCCGACTCACAGCGTATGCCCTACTGTATTCTGAATTGTAGCTGGAAGACGTCCGCGAAGGGGGCGAAGTAGCTCGCGGTTGGTTAAACAAGAAGTGATCCGGTTCGTTCGTGTTGGCCCGTCAACCGCTCATAACTGCCCGTTCCAAGTCGGGAGTCGTCGTCTGGATAATTTACCTCCGGGTGCGCTGTCCGTGGCTGCTCGCGCCAGCGTCTTTTCAAAAAAGGTTCACCCCAAAGCGGCAATCCGGCGTTATGCTCGCACTCCGGTCAACCCGATCCCAATTCACAAACTATTATCAGTCGGCGCTACTCAATCACAAGTTGGGATCGC
>Ga0126379_10000083_pt1 | contig 44043 bp, 38 predicted proteins | sample PanSoiMetPlot_24_FD_92640 | JGI IMG/M metagenome (GOLD analysis project Ga0126379, IMG submission 92640) | Tropical forest soil microbial communities from Panama - MetaG Plot_24 | ecosystem: Environmental > Terrestrial > Soil > Tropical forest > Bulk soil | place: Panama | collected 2016-02-17
TGTCGAACCCCAGGCCGACCATTCAGACGAAACGCCCAAGCGACCGGGGAAGAAAGAAATTCAGCTACCCGTGGTTTATTCTGGAAAGGTTGCGTTGGCGACGCTCAATCGTCCCGGCGACTCCGAGCAGTCCGCTTCCCGCCAGTCCGCAAGCGTGCACCAGCTAGCGCACATTCCCAGTTCCAATAAATAAGCAGGACGCTCGAGTAGGCCCTGATCCGAAGCTTCCGTTGAAGTGAAAGGAGCGATCTACGCAGTTATTCGTACCGCAACGCTTCGACAGGGTCCAGCCTTGAGGCCTTCATGGCCGGCCACACACCAAAAACCAGCCCGACGCTGACGCTCACAAGGATTCCAGCGACGACAGCCCACAGGGGAACGCTTCCCGGCCATTTCAGTGTGAAGCGCACAAGAAGAACCAGCCCATTTACCAACACGAGGGCCAGCACGCCGCCGGCGCCGGTCAAGGTCATGGCTTCCAATAGAAACTGCCAGGTGATGTCCCCGCTTCTCGCGCCAATGGCCTTGCGGATGCCGATTTCACGTGTTCGTTCTGTCACGCTGACGAGCATGATGTTCATTACGCCGACGCCCCCGATCAGCAGGCCCACCGCGCTCAGCACAATCATCGCCAGATAGACCATGAGCATGATTTTGTGAAACTCCGCTACCTGCTCTTCTGCGGTGCTGATTGCAAAGTTGTCCTTGCCGCCGAACGGCACTCCCCGCCGCCTCTCCAGCACTTCGCGGGTTTGATCCACGGCTTGTTGCAGCAATCCGGGAAAGGCTTGCATGCGCATGCTGACTTCGTCAGCGGACGGATACAACTTCTTCATGGTACTGAGAGGGATCAAGATGCGGCGGTCCTCATCCCCCATCCCAAAGCCGCCTTTGGGCTTTTCCACGACTCCGATGACCAGGAAGTCCGCGCCGTCAATCATCACATCTTTTCCGACGGCAGGTCCCTCCGGAAAAAGCACGGGAGCAACGTTTTCTCCGAGCATTACGACTTTTTCTCTGTGCAGGTCATCGCCCTCGCTGATGAACCGGCCTTCCAAGGTCGCGGCGTTGGCGTAAACCTGGCCAAAGTTGGGCTGCACACCGCGAAAATCGATGGCTTGGACTTCTCCAGCTTTGGTTCGCACTGAGTGGGTTTGCGTCCAGGGTGGCAGCAGGAACGCGGTGACATTCTTTACCGCCGGGCAGGCCTCCAGAATGGCGCGCTGATCGTCCAGGCTCAGCGGCTTCCTTAAACGCTCTTCCAAGGGCGGGTTGCCGTGCATTCCCTGGCTCCATCGGGAAATGAACGCTGTATCCACGCCGTACTGCTTGATATTTTCCTGAATGTTGTAATCGAAACCGGTGATCAGCGCGGCCACCAGCATGATCACGCCAACGCCGAGCACGACACCAAAGACGGTCAGCGCGCTGCGCGTCTTGTGCGTGCGCAGGGTGTCCAGCGCTTGCTTCAAACTTTCGCCGTGCTGTTGAGCCATGGCTGTTCCTCAGGTTTCCGCCCGCAGTGCTTCAATGGGGTCAAGCTTGGCGGCTCGCATCGCCGGATAGATTCCAAAAAACAGGCCCACCGCAGTCGCGAGAAGCAGGGAAAGAACCACTGCCGACACGGGCGTGGTCATTGGAAAAGATATCGTCACTTTTACCAGCCAGACCGCACCATAGGCCACAGCAATCCCGATCAAGCCACCGACAGCCGCCAATACCGCCGATTCCGCCATGAACTGCAAGAGAATGTGATTCTTCCTGGCCCCCAGGGAGCGCCGAATGCCAATTTCGCGCGTGCGCTCGGTCACGCTCGCCAGCATGATATTCATGATCACGATGCCACCTACAACCAGAAAGACGCTCACGAGCGCCATGGCCATGAACTCGATATTCCCCATGAGTTGGTGCCACAACGACATGATCGAATCGGAGCCCAGGATCGCGAAATTATCCGGCGCATTGAAAGGCAGATGGCGCCATGCGCGCATCAGCATGCGCGCCTCATCTTCCGTGGCGGGCAGCATTTCCGCGTTGGGAGCTTGCACGAAAACGGTGACCCAATCGTTTTGGCGATGCCAACCCTTCCGGTAGGCGCTGAGCGGCATCATCATGTAGTTGTCTTGCGACTGGCCAAACGCGGTTCCAATCGCTTCCGCCACGCCAACGACCTGATAGGAATGCGTTTCCGCGCGAATCATCTTCCCGATGGGGTCCACATTTGGGAAAAATTTCTTCGCCAGATCGGCGCCGATGAAGGCTACCTCGGAGTGATGATCTTCGTCGGCTTGCGTCAGAAAGCGCCCTTGCGCCACGGTGAGGTTGCGCACATCTGCAAAATTCGGCGTAACCCCCAGCACGCTGGTGTTTTCGAGCATTTGATCGCCGCTGCGTGTGGTTACATTACGGTCCTCTTCCCCTGCGACGGACTTGGCCGTACGCAGGTTGTCCCGCAGCCGCTCGAATTCTTCCAAAGTGATCAGTGGGCGCTTCTGCGCCTTGATCCAGGCATCGTAGCTGGTGATGATTCCGAAGCGGTGCACCAAAAAGACGTTCGCGCCCAAATTTGCGATGCGATCGGCAACGTAAGTATTCAGGCCGACGACTGCGCTCATCACGGTAATCAGGGCGGCAACGGCCAGGATCACTCCCAGAAGTGTTAAAAAGCTCCTTAGCTTGTGGGAGCGCAGGGCGTCCATAGCCAGGCGCAGGGTTTCACCTAAGGTGACGGCGGCCCGGCGGATCCGGCCAAGCCTTCCGGCGGCATCCACCGCAGGCGGAATCGCTCCGGGAACCGAGACAAACCTATCTATGGGGGTAACGCCCAAGACGTGCCTCCGACCTCACTCGGTACTACGTTTTTCGCACCCTGTTCGTTCCAGAAAACACCACTCGTCACTCCTTAGACGTAGGAAACGGCCCCTTTGCTTCGCCGAACCCCCGGGGGTGCGGTGGGTGCAAGTTAGGGCTCCAATAGCAACGGTAGCAACTTTCTATTGTACCTGCTTGGGTTTTTGAGAAGGTTGCTCGGTTTAAAAAGCAAGAGGTCTTGACCTTGAAGCCGGGTTCAAGACAGACCTCATTTCTTTTATTTTCTGTTAGTTAGGCCCCGGGAGTGAGGTACAACAATAGTGTCGGCTGGCGAATCCAATAGATGAGCCAGCCACGAGCGGCATTCCGCCCGCCGTTAAACGCTCAACGATGCGTATACGAGATATCACTCCCTTCGTGTTTTTTCTGCTGGCCGCGCCTTCCCCTGCCGAAGGCCAAGCTGCGCTGCCGGTGTCGGAGCCGTCGGCCGCTCCCGAGCCATCCAAGCTCCTCAACCGCGTTATCAGCAATCAAAAAAAGGACGAAGCGGCCCTCGACCTCTATGAGCGCCTGGAACGGCTGGAGACGCGAAAGAATGCCAGCGATGCGGTTCCCGCAGCGGTCAAGATTGCCCGCGTCATTCCCTCAGGCACAGGAATGGACAAGATTCCCGTAAACGCGGATGGTCACCCCTCGGACGCTGAGGCGTATCGCGCCCGCCTCGAATCTCTGGAGCACGCCCTCGCGCTCATCGTCACGAACCACCGCTCGCAGCGCGATGCCCTGGAAAAATATGCGAAAAAGAAAAAAGAGCGCGACGATCTGATGGATGCGGCGCGCAAGGCATTTGACTTTACCTTCCTCGCCCGCGAGGCGCGTGGCGGCCGCCTTCTTGCCAAGTATGAAATGACGCCCAATCGCGCGTTCAAACCCAACTCGCGCCTTGCCTCCATTTTTCCCAAAGTGCACGGATACGTCTGGATTGACGAAGATGCTGGCGAGCTTGCCCGCATCGAAGGAGACGTCACCGAGGATATTTCCATCGCGTTGTTCCTGGGAAAAATCTATAAAGGCAGTCATTTCATGCAGGAACGCTACGAGGTTCTGCCCGGACTCTGGCAAGCCAGCTTTTCGCAGTACGATTTTGACGGCCGCAAATTCTTTTCCGGCTTCTCCATGCACGAGCGCACGTTTTATTCGCATTACCGCTACATCGGTCCGCCCAGGGAGGCTATCGAGGCCATCCGCAAGGAGTTGGAACGTGGCGACTTGAACAAGGCGGACTCCGCCACGGCGGATCCCTGAGGCATGCCCCGTAAACGGAAAACAAGGTTTTGACGAATGAGGACTTATCCTCCGCGCCCTTCAGGATAAGAAAAAGGATCTGCAGGCCAAAGTCGATGCGCTTTATGATGAAGCGCGGAAGAAGGGCGTTGAGCCCGGTGAGCTTCCCTGACCTCCGGAACGAACTCCCGTCGCTAGGTTAATCCTTCGCGGTGGGCTTCTTCGTTTCGAAGCGAATTTCCTTCAGCATTTCCGATTGCCGATACAACTCCGTTTTCCCGGCTGGGAATTTATTCATGTTGAGCATGAACGCCAGAACGTCCGAGTCCTGCTGGCGCGTCAGGCTGCCCGGCTTGCTCTGCGGCATGGTCTTGCGGATACGGTCGAACAGATCGCCCAGCGTCAGGCCATTCCAATTCGCTTGAAACCCGCCGCCGGTCAACGGAGGAGCGGATTCGCCGCCTGTAAGCATCTCGCCGTGGCAGGCGCCACATTCCTTCTTATAGACCGCCTCGCCGCGCTTGGCTTGCTCTTCGGTGTAGACACCGTCCCAAACCGAACGGGATTCTGCCGGTTCTTGCGCCCACAACACGCAAGACGACGACACCATTACCGCGCAGCTCAACCAAAAGGGCGGTCTCTTCATTCGCCCGCCGACGGCAGCGCGTAAGCAAGGTACTCGCCCGAATACGGCCCGCCGCTCACGGCCACTACCATGTACTGCTTCCCGTGGACCATATAAGTCATGGGCGAGCCGCTCTGCGGTGCCGGCATATACACCGCCCCCACTTCTTTTCCTGTGACTTTGTCGTAAGCGCGCAGCATGGCTCCGCGTGGGTGCTCCGACGTTGTGGTCACTTGCCCTTCGCCGGCGATCACCAGCGTTTTCGTCACCAGCGTCCCGATGTTGTAAGTCTCTTGACCGGTCCTCGGAATGTTCATGCCCTTTAGATGCTCGGAGTTGCGCACCACGTCCGGCGTTTCCCCATGGGCAATCTGCCAAGTGATTTGGCCCTTGTCGAGACTGATGGCCGAGATCGTTCCGTAGGGCGGCTTCACCAGCGGCAAGCCGTCGATATCCAACCGCTGGTATTGGCTTCCAGCCCGTCTCTTGGGTGGTTTCGGCGAATCCGCGCCGGCGTTTTCGCCGGGGCCGCGCAAAATTTGCACCTCTCTCCCGGCGACACCAGCGATGTACCGGAGGTCGGAGACTTCCTTGGGCGACTCCACTAGCCCGATAGGTTCAATGCACGAGTTGCACGCGTACACGTAAACGGTATGAGTTTCCGGGTCGTATGACCCGCCGGGCCAATTCGTTCCACCAGAAGCCGTTCCCATCGTGAGCGTGCCGAGCGGTCCTTCGAGTTTGCTCACCGTCGGCGGGGCAAAGACCGGGCCCAACTTGTATTTCGATACGATTTGTTTCGCCTGTTCGCGCAGCGCCGGAGTGAAATCGATCAGGTCATCCGTAGAGACTCCGTTGCGGCTATACGCGGCGGGCTTCGAAGGAATCGGCTGCGTTGGCGAATACCATTCACCGGGTACGTTGCCTGCTTCCACCGGCTTTTCGGGCATGGGCCAGATGGGTTTGCCGGTGACGCGGTCGAAAACGTAGAGGAAGCCTTGTTTTGTGGGCTGTGCTACCGCCTTGACCGGCTTTCCATCCACCGTGATGTCCGCGAGGATCGGCGCGGAGGAAATGTCCATGTCCCAGAGGGGATGATGCACCAGCTGAAAATACCACTTTCGCTCGCCGGTTTTCAGGTCCACGCACACGAGCGATTCGCCGAACAAATTATTTCCCGGCCGATGCCCGCCGTAGAAGTCACTGGTCGGTGACTCGACCGGCAAATACACGAGGCCAAGCTGTTCATCCACGGTGATCTGCGACCACACGCCGGTGTTGCCCGTGTATTCCGCCGAGCCTTTGTCCCACGTGTCGTAGCCAAACTCGCCCTTCTTCGGAATGGTATGAAAAACCCAAAGCCGCTTGCCGGTGCGCACGTCGAACCCGCGCACATAACCTTTGTTGTTGCGCATGCTCCTTGGCGTCATGCCTTCGCGGAACGCCGCGCCGACCATCACCGTGTCCTTTGCCACCACGGGCGCCGACTGAATCCCGATTTCACCGGTTTCCAGGTTGGGCACCCATTCATGGTTGCTGTTCCAGTCCGAGATCGTTTGGTCATCGTCGAGCTTGAGGTCCACCACGCCGTTTTCTCCAAACGAAGGGACGCGCGCGCCGGTCTTGGCATCCAGGCAGATCAGCCGGAAGCCTGGGGTCACGTAAAGAATCCGCTCGTCCACTCCATCCGACCAATACGCCAGCCCTCGCCCCGAAAGCTGCCGCGGTGCAGCGCCGCCGCGTTTGCCTTCATGCTCGCCGTGAATCCACAGCAGCTCTCCGCTTTCCGCATCCAGCGCAATCACCGCGCGGCGCGATCCGGCGGTGGCGTAGAGAACGCCATTCACCATCAACGGCGTTCCTTCGAGCTTGTATTCCGGCCGATCGCCGAAGTTGTCGGTCTTGACGCGCCAGGCGATTTCGAGATTGCTGAAGTTGGAAGCGTTGATCTGGTCCAACGGTCGGTACCGCGTTCCGGCAAGGTCCGCGGCATAGGAAGGCCACTCCGTGTCCTTCGGATGGTATTGCGCGAAGGCGGTTGCCGGAATCAGGCTCGACATCAGCAAACACGCGAATGGCAGACTTCCGCCTTTTGCTTTTCTTGGAAGCATCTCCGCTCTCTCCTAGAACTCTGCGCTTTTTCGAGCGCTTACCCCATTGTTGGATTTCAGGCGTTAAGTTACGCGCCAGTCTATGCCCGCAGAATCCTACTGCAAAGTATCGGTTTTTTTCACCCTTGTTTTTTCGAACACCTTAGCACCGCCCCTCGTTCCTGCGTTGCAAATCGAGCCTCGCCTCATTTGCCGGGCAGTCCCACCCAGCGCTATGATGCGGCCGGCAAGAATTCATTCGGAATCTCCGCGATGTAGGAGTCGCCATGTCCATGCCGACGACCCGTTTGAGATTCGCCGCCGCTTCTCTAACTTTGCTGGCGCTGTGCCTTGCTGCGGGATTTGCCGCCGCTCAGGATCGCACCGTCGTTTTGAAGGCGTCTAGCGTTCTCGATGGCAAAGGGAAGATTCTCCACAACACCATCATCGTCGTCGAAGGCGGAAAAATTGCCAGTGTTGGCGGAGCCGCTCCTCAAGGTGCAGTGACTTACGATCTCTCCCGGTTCACAGTTTTGCCCGGCTGGATTGATGCCCACGTCCACCCAACCTGGCATTTCGACGCCAACGGCAAACTTGCTGGCGAGAACGAGCCTAAGGAACGGACCATCCTCGCAGGGGCCGCGAACAATTGGAAGATGCTCGCCGCAGGCTTTACCACCGTGCAAAGCCTTGGCTCGCCTCTCGACCAAGACCTCCGCGACGCCATGGTTCGTTACGGTTTGCCGGGTCCGAGACTCCTTACTTCCCTCGAGCCCATCAGCGGTAAAGGGGACGCCACCGGCACGCCCGACGAGTTGCGCGGCATGGTCGAGCAGCGCCACAAGGATGGCGCAGACGCCATCAAGATTTTTGCCTCAGGCAGCATCCGCCAAGGCGGCAAGCCTACGCTCTCGCAAGATCAGCTGAATGCCATTTGCGACCAGGCCAAGAAAGCGGGTTTGCGCACCGTCGTGCACGCCTATGGGCCCTCAGTCCGCATGGCGGCGCTTGCCGGCTGCACAGAGGTCGAACATGGCTTTTATGCTACCGACGAAGACCTGCGTTTTCTCGCCGAGCACCGGACCTACTTCGATCCACAAGCTGGGCTGATCCTGCAGAACTATCTTGACAACAAGGCCCACTACCTCGGCTCCCCTTATTTCTCGGAAGAAAGCTTCACCATTATGGAAAAAGTGCTGCCCGAATTTCAGGAACTCTTCCGCCACGCGATTCGCACGCCTGGTCTGAAAGTCCTTTTCGGCACGGACGCCGTTGCCGGCGCGCACGGCCGCAACGCCGAGGAGTTTCTCTATCGCGTGCAGACTTGCGGTCAGGATCCCATGGCCGCACTGGTTTCCGCCACCTCGCTGAATGCCGAAGCCCTCGGCCTGCAAGATCACGTCGGCTCGCTTGCGCCCGGTCTCGACGCCGACATCATCGCCCTCGATGGCGACCCGCTCAAAGACATCACTGCCGTACGCCGCGTCCGTTTCGTCATGAAAGACGGAAAAGTCTTTGTGAATCAGCCGCCAGTCCAAAACAAATAAGCGACAATGGCGCACAAACGTTTTACCGTTCTCGTCCTACTGCTCCCTCTTTTTGGCGCCACAGCTCAAGCCAACTCGTGGAAAGTGCAAACCAGTGGCATGGACAGCAACCTCCGTGCTGTCAGCGCTGTCCATTTTTCTACCGAAAAAGGAGTGCCGACGCCCGTGGTTTGGGCCTCCGGTTCAAATGGTGTGATTCTCAAATCGGTCGACGAGGGTAAATCCTGGCAACGGCTGCAGGTCCAAGGCGGTGAGACCCTCGATTTCCGCGGGGTGGTTGCCTTCAACAACAAAACTGCCTACCTCATGTCCAGCGGCGAAGGCGACAAATCCCGCATCTACAAAACCATCGACGGCGGCGAAACTTGGGAGCTGCAAGTCACCGACAAGCACAAGGAATTCTTTCTGGATGCGATCGCTTGTCTCTCTGAGACGCATTGCGTTGCGCTGGGCGACCCCATCGGCGGCAAGTTTCTTCTCCTCACCACTACAGACGGTGAACATTGGAAGCCCTTGGCCACCACCATCATGCCCGCGTCCCTGCCCGGCGAAGGTGCTTTTGCCGCCAGCAACTCGTGTCTCGCACTCTTCGGTGAGGAGATTTTCTTCGCGACCGGAGGCCTCGTCTCCCGGGTCTTCGTGTCGAAGAATCTGGGCCTCGCATGGTGGGCGGTCAATACGCCGATCGCTCACGCGAATGCCTCGTCGGGAATTTTTTCTGTGGCTCGCCTCCCTGGGCCCGGACCTCGCGCTCTCGTGGTTGTTGGCGGCGACCATAAGGACCCTGCGCGGGCCTCGGCAGTTGCCGCATTTTCTGGTGACCGCGGGAAAGCTTGGAAACTCGCGAAACGGCAGCCCCGCGGCTTTCGCTCCGCAGTCGCGGCACTCGACGGTTTGCGCCTGATCGCCGTCGGACCAAACGGTGAAGAGATCAGCGAAGATCGCGGAGTCCACTGGAAGCAGACCGACTCCCTCAACCTCAACGCGTTGGCCATCCTCGATGCCGCACACGGATGGGCGGTTGGCCCCAACGGCACGATCGCTCGCTTCGTCAGTCCCTAGAATGGAGGCTCGAGAGAGAGCATCTCTCGCCAGTAACTTCTTGGCTCCGGGTTTCAAGTGGTCGTATAGTTCTTCCTTCTTGAATTTCAACAATGAACTATTTGCGGAGGGTCTCCATGCCAGATGCAAGGAACGCTAATCCAGAATCCAAGCTCGATCAGGACCACCCGCCCGATCGCCGCACTTTCCTCGAAGGTGCCGCGGCAGCCGCCGCCTTGTCGACGATTCCCCGCTGGGCGCAAGGGAATCCCGACGACTTCTCCGCCATTCGCGCGGAAATCGAAAAGCGCCACGAGGAAGCCGTGAAGCGCCTGCAAACCTGGATTCGCCAGCCCTCCATCGCCGCCGAGAATCGCGGCATGAACGAAGGCTGCGAGCTGATGATGCAACTGCTCCGCGAAGCGGGCTTCAGCGGCGTCAAAAAAATGCCCACCGACGGCCAGCCCGGCGTTTTCGCCATCCTCGACGCCGGCGCTCCCAAGACGCTCGGCCTTTACTTCATGTACGACGTCAAGCAAGCCGATCCCGCCGAATGGTCTTCTCCGCCATTTGAAGCCGCTCTCCTCGATAGGCCCGGTCTCGGCAAAATCATCATGGGACGCGGCGCGGTGAATCAGAAAGGCCCGGAAGCCACGTTGCTCGCCGCGTTTCAAGCCATTCGCGGCAGCGGCAAAAAGTTCCCCGTCAATCTTGTTTTCGTCGCAGAAGGCGAGGAAGAAATCGGCTCGCCGCATTTTCCGCAAGTCGTTCGCAACGCCGAAGTCGCCGCCGCGCTGAAAAAGTGCAGCGGCGTGTTCATGCCCTTCGCCTCCCAGGGACTTGACGGCGAAGTCTCCATGTTCCTCGGCGCCAAAGGCGTCATCGAATGCGAGCTCACTTCGAGCGGTGAGCGCTGGGGCCGCGGCCCGCGCAAGGACGTGCACTCCAGCAACAAAGCGCGCCTCGACAGTCCCGCGTGGCATCTCGTCGAAGCGCTCGCTTCGCTGGTCTCCCGCGACGGCAACGATCCTGCCATCGAAGGCTACACCGCGAAAGTCCGCGCGCTCTCCGACGCCGAGAAGAAAATGATCGCGGAAGCCGCGCGCCGCATGAACGAAGCTGAGGCCAAAAAGCTTCTCGGCGTCCAGCATTGGGTCCACGACGTCAGCTTCCAGGAATCCCTCGAACTGCTCGTCTCCCGCCCCACGGTGAACATCGAAGGCCTTGTTGGCGGCTACACCGGCCCCGGCGGGAAGACGATTCTTCCCGGCAAAGCCGTCGCCAAGCTCGACCTCCGCCTCGTTCCTGACATGACCGCCTCCGAATCCCTCGCCTTGCTCAAGGCGCATCTCGCGAAAAAAGGTTTCGGCGATATCGATGTAAACATGACCGGCGGCTACGACCCCAATTCCACGTCCGTCAATTCCGGGGTCATTCGAGCCGCCACCGCGGTCTACAAAAAGAATGGCATCGACCCTGTGATTCTTCCGCGCCTCGCGGGCTCCTGGCCCGGATACGTTTTTACCGGCGATCCGCTTCGCTTGCCTGCCGGACATTTCGGTCTCGGCCACGGCAATGGCGCGCACGCGCCGGATGAGTATTACGTCATCGAATCCAGCAATCCCAAAGTGCAAGGCATGGACGGCGCCGCGCTCTCTCACGTCGAGTATCTCTACGAACTGGCGCAAGCAAGTTGAGCAGCAGCGCGGCAATACTGAGCGAAGAATCGTGACTCCGGCTCCATCAGAAGCTCCCAGCGCTTCGTCTCTGCCCGGCAGCGGTCTGGCGCGACATCTCGGCCTTTTCGGCACCACCATGGCCGTGATGGGCGGCATCATCGGCGCGGGAATTTTCATCAACCCTTATCTCGTCGCCGAACGCGTCCACACGTCGTTCCTCATTCTGTCCGTTTGGATTGCCGGCGGCCTGGTGGCGCTTCTTGGCGGCTTCATTTACGCCGAACTCGCCGCGCGCTTGCCGGTCGTCGGCGGTCAGTACGCGTATCTGCGCGAAGCCCTTCATCCCGGCGTAGCGTTTCTTTATGGTTGGGTGCTGCTCCTCGTCATTCAAACCGGCGGCATGGCCGCCGTTGCCGTCACCTTTGCGCGCTATTTCCTCGAACTTACCCACTGGCCGGTCAACGATTCCCTGATCGCCGCATGCGCTCTTGCGATTCTCACCGCCATCAACTGCCTCGGCGTTCGCGCCGGCAGCCGCGTGCAATCCGCCATGACGCTCACGGCCATCGCCGCCATCGGGGTCCTCGAACTCTTCAGCTTCCTCCGCGGCGGGCCGTCGCAAATTTCCTTTCAGCCTCTTCTGGATCCGCCGCCTTCCCTCAACCTCGCGCTCGCTTTCGGCTCCGCAATGACTCCCGTGCTTTTCGCCTATGGCGGCTGGCAAACCTCCAGCTTCCTCGGAGGCGAAGTGCGCGACCCCCGCAAAACTCTCCCGCGAGGCCTGGTCCTCGGAGTTCTCGGGGTAATCGCCGTTTACACTTCCGTGAATTTCGTTTACGTCCGCGCGCTCGGTCCCGCGGGACTCGCGGCGACTACCACCCCCGCCTCCGCGGTGATGCGCGCAGCCCTCGGCCCCCGCGGCGGCGCTCTCATCGCCGCTGGCATCGCTTTTTCCGCTTTCGGCTTTCTCGGCCAATCCATCCTCACCGCGCCGCGCGTCTATTTCGCCATGGCCGAAGACCGCGTCTTCTTCCGCAGCGTCGCCTGGGTGCATCCACGCACGCGCGTCCCGGTCATCGCCATCGCGTTGCAAGGCGTCTGGGCCATCCTCATTGCTCTCACCGGAACCTACGCACAAGTCGTCAACTACGTCGTGGCCATGGACTCGCTGTTCTTCGGTCTCACCGCCGCATGCCTCGTTCTGCTGCGCCGCCGCGACACATCTTCCCTTGCTGGCCCCATCGACCATCGCGTCCCGGGCCACCCCTGGACCACGCTTCTTTTCATGGCCGCCGAGTGGCTGGTCGTCATCAGCACTTTCGCGCGCGACCCTCTGCGTTCTTTCATCGGCCTCGCCATCGCCCTCGCCGGTTTGCCCGTATACTTTTTCTGGCAAGCGCAAAACCGAAAGGCCGCCGCTGCATGAGCAGTTCCGATCCCCCCGTTCGCGCCGCTCGTACCAAACGCTCGCTCTATATGGAGTGGGCCAAGACGCACTCCCACGCCAAATACAATCTCGCCACCAGCGGCCTCACCGGCGTTTCGCGCGAAGAATTTCCTCTCGATGTCCGCGAACTCGAAATCACCGCTCCCGGCGGTTACGGCCACGCGCCGCTGCTCGCGCGCCTCGCAGTGCATACCGGCGTCTCCGAAGAGTCGATCGTCACCGCCGCCGGGACCTCCATGGCGAATCACCTCGCGATGGCCGCCCTTCTCGAACCCGGCGACGAAATGGTCCTCGAGCAGCCTGCTTACGGCCCGCTTCTCGATGTCGCCAACTATCTCGGCGCGCGCGTGAAGCGCCTTCCGCGCCGCTTCGAAACCCGATTTTCCGTCAGCCTCGAGGAACTTCAGCGCGCCATCACCACCTCGACGCGCCTCGTCGTTCTCAGCAACCTCCACAATCCCACCGGAGCGCTGCTCTCCGCGCAAATGGTTGGCGCCATCGGCAAGCTGGCAATTCGCGCGCGCGCGCGTGTTCTCATCGACGAGGTTTATCTCGAAATGCTTTTCGGAAAGCCCGCTCCCTTTTGCTTCCCCATCGGCCAGTCCCTCGCCGGCGCCAAAGAAAATCCATTTGTCGTCACCAGCAGCCTCACCAAGGTTTACGGCCTCAGCGGCCTGCGCTGCGGCTGGATCCTCGCCGCTCCCGCCCTGGCCCGCCGCATGTGGCTCCTCAACGATCTATTCGCCGCCACCGGCGCGCTTCCCGCCGAGCGTCTCTCGGTCATGGCCCTCGATCATCTCGAGAAATTCCGCGACCGCGCCCGCACGCTCCTCGCCGCGAATCGCGCTCTGCTCGATTCGTTCCTGGACTCGCGCCGCGACATCGAATGCTTCCGTCCTCCCGCCGGCACGGTGGTCTTCCCGCGCCTCCCGCACGGCCGCGATCCCGAAGCCTTTTTCAGATTGCTCCGCGAAAAATTTGAAACCACCGTGGTTCCCGGCAGCTTTTTCGAAATGCCGCGCCACTTCCGCATCGGCATCGGCGGCGACACGCCCACGCTGCGCGCCGGCCTCGAACGCCTCTCCGCCGCCCTCGACGCCTTAACAAAAAGATAGATGCTGATGCGCAACGGAGGGCGTGCAAGCTCGGTTTCGCCTCGTGCAATCTCTGCTGACCACAAACACGGTTATCGCGGGAATCGGCGATCCACCGCCAAAGGCTTCAGTACAGGTGAAAATATCCGTCATGCTGCCCCAGTCGCAAGTGCGTTCGGAACAGCTTCGACAGGTTCTCTTCGGTCAGGATGGCGGCCTTGGGGCCGTCGGCGAGGGTGCGCCCTTCGCGCAACAGCACCACGCGCTCGATCTCGGGGATGATTTCCGCCACGTGGTGCGTTACCAGCAAAATGCCCAGTCCGGACTGCGCCAGTTCGCGCATCGTTTCGCGCAACTGCAACTGCGCGCCAATGTCCAGCGCATTGCTCGGCTCATCGAAGAGCAGCGTCTCGGGTTCGTGCACCAGCGCCCGCGCAATCAGCGTCCGCTTGGCCTCCCCGGACGACATTTCGGCCACCGGCCGCTCCGCCAGGTGCGCGATGCCAAGCCGCTCGAGCGCCGCTTGCGCCCGGGCCAGATGCCCCGGATCCGCATGATGGTGCGGGAAAACGCGCGTGCTGCTGAAAAACCCGGACAGCACCACGTCCCGTCCCGTCGCATCCGTGGTGCACGAAGCCAGCAAATCCGGCGAAACGATTCCCAGCAGAGAGCGCAACTCAAAAATGTTCCATCGCTCTCGTCCGAGAATGGCCATCGCGCAGCCATCCTGCGCCAGCGGATAGCACTCCCTGGTAATCGTTTTGATGAGCGTGGATTTCCCGCACCCGTTCGGGCCCAGGATGCATACGTGCTCTCCCGCAGCGATCTCCAGATTCACTTCCCGGAGCGCCGCGTGGTCGCCGCGCATCACCGTCACGTTTTTGAGCAAGAGAAGCGGAGGACCCACGGAGCTTTTTCACCTCCTCGGATCTTTTAGAGCGTTCACGGCGAAATCGGAGCATCTCCATCGCACAGTCATCTTAACCCGGATTCCCGAACCGTCATTTCGAGCGGAGGGACGACGCCTTGGCCCGTCCCGAACGGAGAACTTCGTCTCTCGGGGGGGTTCTGCGAGGAGCAATCTCTCTTCAACTTCGAAATCGGCGCCTGACCAAGAGCAGGGCACGGCGAACCCGCCGGGCGGAGAAAGGAAGCCCTGGTCGACGAGAATCGGAGGCAAAAAACGGAACCGCAAGCAAAAAGGAGGTGAAACAACCGCGGTTTCACCTCCCGGGGTGGGTGGGGTGTTGCATGTCGAAGCTCCGAGGCGGCTCAGCAGGCCTGCCCTGCCAGGCAGGTCTGCGGCCTCACTCGCGGGTTGCTATTGGCAATTCGATAGGAGACTCACCACCAAAGAGCTTCTCTTGCAGCGGTTTGTAGCACCGCAGACCGCAGGTGTCAACGCCAAAAAATCGCCCAATTCTGTACCCGTTCCGGATTCCAACGGACCGCGTTTTTAGCGCCGCGCAAGCCGCTTTTTAAAGTTTCTAAACGAAGAAAATTTGCGCGTGAAGCTGCAAATGGTCCTTAAGGTCATTCGTTTTTCAGCGATTGCAAGGGCCGAGGGCTGGCTTCTTGGCCAATTTGGAAAGAACCACCTTGCACCTGAACCGACAGCTTGCAAGGTTGGTGCATGCTGCTGGCTGCTCTGCGGTGGACCACTTCACTCGCCAAAGATTTGGTTGATCTTCTCCGCCAGATTGAAGTCATAGTCACTGATGCCTTTCACGCTGTGCGTGGTCAAATCGATGACCACCTTGTTCCACATGTTGAACCATTCGGGATGATGGTCCATCTTCTCGGCCACCAGCGCTACGCGAGTCATGTTGCCAAAGGCGGTCAGGAAATCCTTGCACGCGAATTCCCGGTGCAATTTGCCGTTCGCCACGCTCCAGCCCTTCACCTTCGGCAGCATGAGAGCGATTTCGGCTTCGCTCAACTTCTTCGCGGGCATGACCGCCTCCTCCAAAAGACGACAGGTTCCCATCCCCGGGTTCATTATGCGGCTCAAAGCAACCTCCGGCAAACGCCCTCCACCTGAAAGGCGGTTTGCTATCTGACTAGCCAGGACTTGCCCGTCCACCGGGTCAGTTGGTTTGAACTCCCATCGAGTGAAATCGTCGGTTCGCGCCAAGCTTTCACCTCCAAAGAACAAGTGAAATATTTCGCCCGCCATTTAACAAGGAGGATATCAAATGAAGCGCAACCTCATGTTAACCATCGCCTCCCTGCTCTCGATCCTATTCATGACGTTTCACCTGACGAGCGATACCCTCCACGCCGGGGTCGGGACGCCCGAGGCAGGGGGCTCCACCCTCGTTGCCGTGCCCGTCCTGGTCATCTGGCTGTACGGAACGCTGGTGCTCGCGGAACGGCGGTCGCGGCACGTCATCATGCTCGTCGGGTCGCTCCTTGGGCTGGGCATGCCGGTCATCCACGTGATGGGAGCGGGAGGCGTTTTTCGTGGCGCGATCGCCAAGTCCAGCGGAGCCTTCTTGTTCGTTTGGACGCTTCACGCGCTGGGCGTGACTTCGATGTTCTCGCTCATACTCTCAGTGCGCGGACTGTGGAGCCTGCGACGGGGCCAGCCCCGGTAGTCGAAGCACCCTAACCAGGGACGCGACATGCCCGCGAAGCTCGCCAACGCCACCGCGCGATTGCGGAGGAGCTTGGACATTCGAAAGGGAAGGTCAGACGTGGATTGCTACCGGCAAACGCGCGTCTCGAGAGCTATTCCTAAATGGTTCGCTAAACGAAAACTGTCCCGCCAGGCCCCTCGCTTCTTCATTGAATGCGCGCGTGAAATCCACTACTCTAGGGGTTTCTTTAGAAGCCTAAAAAGGCGGTAGACGGTCGCGCCGCGACAATACGGAGACATTTGTGAAAAAGAAGATTCGCGCCATCCAATATGGTGTCGGGCCCATCGGTGCATCCATTGCGAGATTAATGCGGGAAAAGCAGGCCATCGAAATCATCGGCGCGATTGACATGGATCCCGCCAAGGCTGGCCGCGACCTCGGAGAAGTGGTTGGCGCAGAGGATGCTCCCTGGGGCGTCAAAGTTTTTGCCGACGCGAAAGAGGCGCTCGACCAAAACGCGGATGTGGTCATTCACTCCACTTCTTCCTCACTGGCGAAAGTGATGGACCAGTTGACGGCCTGCCTCGAGTCCCAGTCGTGCATTGTTTCGACATGCGAGGAGTTGTCCTATCCGTTTCGCACCCACCCGGAACTGGCCGCCAAGCTAGATGCCTCGGCCAAGGAATGGGGAGTGGCGCTGGTCGGCACGGGAGTGAATCCGGGCTTCGTCATGGACAAGCTGGTAGTGACGCTTGCCGCCGTTTCGCAGCGCATCGAACACGCCAAAGCGCTGCGAATTGTAGACGCTTCCAAGCGCCGGCTGCCGCTGCAGAAAAAAATTGGCGCCGGCATGACCGTGGAAGAATTCCGCGCGCAGGTGAAAGCGGGCGTCATCAAGCACGTGGGCTTGCCGGAGTCGGTTGCCATGGTCGCAGACAGTCTGAATCTTCCCGTGGAAACGATTACCGAAGCGATTGAGCCAAAGGTGGCGAGCGAGCGCGTACAAACCGAGTATTTGACTGTCGAGCCAGGACAGGCAGCCGGCGTCCATCAAATCGGGCGGGGCCTGTCGAAGGACGGCAAGGAGCTGGTCTACCTGGAATTGCAAATGTACGTTGGCGCGAAAGACCCCGCCGATACCATCACCCTTACCGGCCACCCGAACATCAGCCTGACCATTCCCGGCGGCTCACATGGCGATATCGCTACGGCTTCGGTAGTGGTGAATTCGATCCCCGTGATTCTGGACGCCCCCGCGGGCCTGCGCACGTCGCGCGATCTGCCCATCGGCTTTCTCTCGCCAAACGCAAAACCCTAAACTAAAGGGAAAAAAGAAATTGGAAAATGAAAATGGAGAGGGCGCTTTCCTCAATGTGCCGTCGCACGCGATGGCAAGACGCCAGCCGCGCGGCTCTACAAGTGCTTCCAAGCAATTCTATTCTTAAATTTCACCTTCTCATTTCGAGATCAGTTGTGCTTGAGGAATTCGCCTTTATGGCCGGTCAACGAGTTGTACAGCGTTTCGATGAACGCGTCCGAGTTCACAAATTGCCCTGAAAATTTGCTCCACGGATCGAGAATCTTGGCCTGCTTCATTTGCTCCAACGTTTTGTGTTGGTCGAGCGCTTTCTGCACCACCGCGGAAGTCTCTTTCAGCATTTTGGTGTAAGCGCGCACGTCGTCAAGGTTCGAAAGCGCGCCGTGCCCGGGAATCACTTTCACATCGGCCGGCAGCTGTGCCGTGGTCTTTTCCACGGCGTCTATGATCCCTTGCACGCTGCCGCCGCTGGCGACGTCAATGAAGGGAAATCCGTAGCGCACGAAATCGTCGCCCATGTGCACCACGTTGTTCTTCGGAAAGAAAATGATGGAATCGCCGTCGGTGTGGCCGGAGGGGAAATGCATGGCGTGAATGTCTTCCCCATTCAAATGAATGGTCACGTCGTGCTGAAAGGTGATGATGGGCAGCGCGGCCCTTGCCGCGGGCTTGTTCTCCATCTTGATCGACCCGCCGTTGCCGGCTGTCCCGCCGCTCTCCAGGCGTTTGCGCACGTTATCGTGGGCGATCAGCGTGGAGCCGGCGTTGTTGAACGGCTCGTTGCCGCCGGTGTGGTCGCCGTGATAGTGCGTGTTGATGACGAAGCGCACCGGCTTGTCGGTGACCCCGATGTTTTTCAGCGCGGCTTGGATTTTTTCCGCCAGCGGCGCAAACTGGTCGTCCACCATTACGATGCCGTCTTCGCCAACGGAAGCGGCAATGTTTCCGCCCGCGCCCTCCAGCATGTAAATGTTGCCGGAAACCTTGCTGACCTTGATCTCCACCTTGGAAAAATCCTGCTGTTGCGCCGACGCCGTCCGCACCACCACCGTGGCCATCGCTGTCAGCGCAAGCGCCCCGGTAATCCACATCATCTTGTTGGGCATGTCTCCTCCCTCCGGCAAGCGCCGCGCATTGTAGCACCGCAAGGGACAAATGCGAGGTAAAGAAAGGGGAGCTTTGCGGCGGCTCTCCGATGGGCTTCCCTCAAAGCTTTCGCAAGGACCTACCGGGGGCCCTATTTCGGGGCTCAATAAACCGTCCACGTGCCCGGCGTTGCGAGCTCAAGCAAGTGGCGGTCGGGATCGCGGAAGTAAAGGCTCCAGCCACCCAGTTCCCATGCGCGCTTTTCTTCCACTGCAATTCCCTTTTGCGCAAGCCACGACTCCCAATTCGTCAATTCGGCGGCGGAGATCGCGAAGGCGAGATGGAGTTCACCGTCTCCATCGTGGGGAGTGGTCATTTCGCGCGAGGCTCCTTTTTTGAAGAGCAGCAAGACCTGATGCTGGCCGGCCTGCAGGGCGCAGCCGCGCGGGCGGAAATCAGTGATGACCGAAAACCCAAAGGTCTCCTGATAGAACTGAACGGAGCGGGCCATGTCGCTCACGTACAAAGCGGATTCAAGGATGCCATCCGTTTTTGGACGCATTGCCGCCTCCCGAGTATGAGTTGAAGCGACCATAGCAGATTCCCTGCACGACGGTGCGTTAAGACCAAGAAGGAAGCCGGCGGATGCCGAGCAAGGCCTCCGCGGCCCATTGGCCAAGATAGACAGAAAGCGCCACGCCGTGGCCGTTGTATCCGCCAAGGAACCACACATTTTCGCTGCGCGGATGGCGCCGGAAAATGGGGCGCATGCCCTCGGTGAAGAGAATCGGCCCGGCCCAGCGGTGCGTGATGCGAACAGACTCCAAGACCGGATGCAATTGATGGACGCGGGCTTCCAGCCAGCGGAAGGTCTCCGCAGCTTCTCCTTTGCGCACATCGTAGCGGTACAAATTCGACGCAGCAAATTGCTGTGGGTCCTTGCCGGGCTTCGCGAAAAGTGACGCAATGGAAGCGGGCATGGGAACCAGTCCGGCGCCGAAAACCACGCCGTTCGATTTGAGAAGCCGGCCCCATAAATACGGAAGATCTATGGTGTAAAAAGGATGCCGCGAAGCGAGGCCAATCGCTTTGAGCTGCGCGGCGGTCAGCGGCGCGGTAGCAAGCGCTAAAGTTAGTTTTGGCTGAGTTGCGCCGCGCAGTTCCGAGAGTTCGAGCGAGAAGGCGTTGGTGGCAAGAAGAATCTGGCCCGCGCAAATCGGTTTTTGCTGGATGCGCCCGCGAGTTTTCTGACGAACTTTTAGGCGCGGCGGATTGCAATACTCGATTTCTTCCACCTCGGCGTGTTCAACGATTTGCGCTCCGGCGGTTTCCGCCGCTCGCGCCAACCCTGCAATAACTTTGCCGGGATCGACGGCGCCGCCCGGCACGGTGCGAACCACTTGCAAGTCGCCCGAATCGTTCCAACGAATCGGCGAGCCTTTTGCCGGATTCGAACGGCCCAGTTCCCAGGTCCCAGGCAGCTCCAGGCCCGCGTTAATGCGGAGCGCGCGAAGAATCTTTTTGTAGCCGGCAAGTACGTCGCCGAGTCCGGGAAGGGGTCCTTCTGCGGTGTCGGCCAGCGCCAAGCCGCCCGTCCGCCCGCTTGCGCCTTCGCCAACGAGAGATGCTTCCAACGCGATTACCGACTTTTGGGGGGCCAGCCTGCGTAGCCATGCCGCCGCCGAAAGCCCCGTGAAGCCGCCGCCCACAATGGCGAAGTCAACTGCTTCGGGAACGGGACGCGCGGCGGGGCGAAAGTCCACCGTCCAGGGCGGTGTACCCCAGGGATGCTTTTTGCCTGACATGGCTTTTGTTGGCTTCTCTTTGATGCCACGGGTGCCGGACGGACATATGATGCACAGAAGTTCCGCGGCCCAGGCTCTCCTTGCTTTCTCGCGCTTCGCTCCTCGAAGCCCTATTCACTCTTTGGCGGATTCGCGCGTGCGAACAGAACCGCGAGAATCGCGAGGGCGCTGACCAAGAGCGGATACCACACCGGTGAAATCCATGGCCGCGGAATGAGAAACAAGACGTCGGGATCCCGCAGCGACAGCGGCCAGCGCACGGTGGCCCAAAGCACCGCGTAATAGGTAATGTCCCAGACGGCGAAGGTCCACAGGAAAACCGCCGCGCGGGAACTCAGCTTCGCGGCAGTGAGAAGGGCCACACTCAGCAGCATCACCAGCGTAGCCGCTTCGCGGAACACTTCGAGCGTGAGCAGGCTCTGCGGAAATTGCGTGATGGCCTGGGATTGCTGGTAAAACTCACCGGACCTGCGAATGACATCCGAGAGTGTTCCCTGGTACCCGGGAAGCAGCCCCACTGCCGCGCGCAGATAGACGACCACCACGGCCTCAACAAAGCCAAATGCCGCGGCAAATACGCCGCTGGTCAGCAGTTGGCGCGGAGCAAGCGCAACTCCGCTGCGTTTCCATCGAAAATAAGCAAACGGCGGGACCAGGACGAGCAGGTTCACCCACAAGGGTTCCGCAATCAACTTAAAGCTCATTGCATGATTCTAACTTGTTCGCAGAGCGAAACGAGCAACGATTGCAGGCGATGCCGACTGAGAGCAGCTCGCGGCGGCCCAAAGGAGGAATGAAGATGCGACGTAGAACGCTTTCACGAAGCGCAAACAAATCCATGAAAAGACGGGGCGGCGGCAGGGTCGGGGTTGCTCTGGCCCTGTTCTCCAGAGTTTCGATTTCCAGGGCTGCGCTTTCGGCCTCCCGGCACTCTTCCGCAAGCTGGCTACGACGAAACAATCCAGGCCACTTTTTCGTAGAATGAGCAGGGAGAGTGTGCCTGCATGAATCGGGGCGTGTTGAAGCGCGGAGTGCTGTTTCGTGAGCCTGTGGGCATGGCGCTTGACACCATGCGCCAGCACAAGATGCGTTCCTTCCTGATGCTGCTGGGCATCATCCTTTCCGTCTCCACACTGATCGTGGTGATTTCGCTGATTTCCGGTGTGAACAAATACATCGCCGACCGCGTCGCGAATCTCGGCTCCAACGTGTTTCTGTTGACGCGCTTCCCGCTCATCACCGACGTGGAAGAGTACGTGAAGGCCAACCGCCGCAACAAAAAGGTGACCTGGGACGATTATGAATCCCTGCGCGACAACCTGAGGCTGCCGCTGCGCGTCGGAGTGGAATTGCGCGCCAATGGAAAAGTGCGCCATGGCTCGGAAAGCATCAACGACGTAAACGTTCGCGGCGTGACCGCCAACATGGGCGACATCGATCCGGTAACGCCGCGCGAGGGGCGCTACATTTCCGAGGGCGACGATCAGAGCCGCGCGCTGGTCGCCATGATCGGCAACGACCTAGCCACGAAACTTTTCCCGAACGTGGACCCCATCGGTCGCGAAATCTTGATTGATGGGCGGCCTTTTCAGGTCATAGGAATTGCGAAGATCATCGGCTCGGCCTTTGGGCAGTCGCAGGACAATTTCGCGTACATTCCCATCCAGACATACTTCAAGATGTACGGAACACAAGAAACCATCTGGCTCAACATCCAGGCGCGCGGACCCGAGTGGATGGAGCGGACGCAAGACGAGGCTCGCGCGATGATGCGGGCGCGGCGCCATTTGCCGCCGAACGAGCCGGATAATTTCGGCATTTTCGATCAGGCAACACTTATGGAATTGTGGAAGAACCTGACTGGCGTGATCGCCACGGCGATGGTGGGCATCGTTTCCGTTTTTCTGGTGATTGGCGGCGTGGTCATCATGAACGTGATGCTTGCGACGGTGACCGAGCGGACGCGGGAAGTTGGGATTCGCAAGGCGCTGGGAGCGCGGCGCGGAGACATCCTGATGCAGTTTTTGATTGAGTCGGCGGTGATGGCCGCGATCGGGGGAGCGATCGGCGTAGTATTGGCATACGCGATTGCGGAACTAGCGAAGGCCATCATGCCGATGAACGTGCCGTTTGTCGCGGTGGTGATCGCGGAATTCATTTCTGCGGCCGTCGGAATTTTCTTCGGCGTGTATCCGGCGAAGAAGGCGGCAGGCTTGCAGCCCATTGAAGCGCTGCGGCAAGAGGTTTAGCGAAGGTGAAGATTACGGCGCACATGCAACTCGGAGAGAACGCGCAGATGGCGCTGACCACGCTGCGGGAAAACAAGATGCGGTCTTTCCTGACGGTGCTTGGTGTGGTGATTGGCATCACCGCGCTGCTTTCCGTCGTATCGATTTTGATGGGTGTGTACGCCGACGTGAATTCGTACCTCTCGGACTACGGAGCGGAGACGTTTTTTATTTTTCGCTTCGATCCGGGGATTCATGCGGGCAGGCTGAGTCCCGAAGAGCGGGCCCGCAAGCCGCTGACGCTGGAGGATGCGGAAGCGATCCGCGAATTGTGTCCGGCGGTGCGCTCGGTGACGGCCAGCGTGTATCCGCGATGGGAGGACGAAGGACCTCAGCGTGGCCCGGTCACGGCGCGTTACTTGAGCAAAGAAGTTTCCGGGATTGATTACAATGGGACGCTGCCAGCGACAGAAGAAGTGTTTAACTCGCGGCCGTCGCGCGGAAGATTTTTCAGCGAAGCGGAAAACCAGCACCGCGCGGACGTGGCGCTCATCGGTTCGGACATCGCCAAGACGCTTTATCCGGACATCGATCCTCTCGGGAAGCCGATTATGATCGACGGCGTGTCGTACCAAGTGATTGGCGTGCTGGAGCCGCGCAAGGGCCAACTGGTGAAAGATCAGTCCGCGGACCGGGCGGTGCTGGTGCCATACCGCACTTACAAAAAGCATTTGCCGATGGACGATGAAAACCTCGTTGGAGCCGTAGCCTATCCAGGCCACATGCCGGAAGCGGAGGATCAAATCCGCGCGGTGCTGCGGCGCCGGCGAAGCGTGCCCTTCAGCAAGCCGGACAATTTCGGAATCTCAACGGCACAACAGATTGCGGACCAGTTCAAACAGATCACATCGTCGGTGGCAACGTTGACTATCGCGATCAGTGGGATCGGGCTGCTCGTGGGTGGCGTGGGCGTGATGAACATCATGTTGATGGCCGTCACGCAGCGCACGCGCGAAATCGGCGTGCGCAAAGCGATTGGGGCGCGGCGCAGCGATGTGATCTGGCAATTCCTGACCGAAGCCATCGTGCTGACGGGGTCGGGCGGCGTCATTGGCGTGCTGGCGGGCGTCGGCATCAGCCTGCTGATCAATCTGGCGGTTCCGTCGCTGCCTTCCTATATTCCGCTATGGGCCGTCGTGATGGCGGTTGCCGTGTCCATGAGCGTCGGCCTGTTCTTTGGAATGTATCCGGCGATCAAAGCCGCGCGCCTCGACCCCGTCGAAGCCCTGCGTTACGAATAAGAATGCCGGGATAAACCGGCGAGGAGGAGCGGATGAGAGAGCCTTACGGTGAAGGCGTAGCGAGCGCATGCATCAGCTCTGGCGGAAGTCGGGAAATGGTTGAGGAGCGTGGTCCAGGGCTACTTCAACTATCACGCTGTACCCGGCAAGTTCGCCAGCCTCTGGAGTTTTCGTTTCGAGATACGCAAACGCTGGCTGCATGTAATTCGACGTCGCAGTCAGGGGAGCCGGATGACCTGGGAGCTCCTGGAGCCTTGGGTGGCTCAGTGGCTCCCCACACCCAAGATTCTTCATCCATATCCCATGGTGCGCTTTGACGATAAGTATCTGCGGTAAGAGCCGTGTGCGCTAATGAGTGCCCGCACGGATCCGCGCGGGGGGCGCTGGGCAACTGGCGTCCCTACCGCAACCGCCGGATGCAAACCACGATTCCGCTTTAACTGCGAAAGAGGAGAATGATGGCCACTTCCGCGACTCCCTTTATCGAATGTGAGCAAATTCACGCCGGACTGGCGGTCAGCGACATTCCGGCTGCCGTGGACTTCTACACCTGCAAATTAGGCTTCCAACTGGGCTTCACGTGGGGTGAGCCGCCGACCTTTGCCGGCGTGAATCTCGGCAAAGTACAGATGTTCCTGCGCAAGGGAACGCCCGCTCCCGAGGGGTGCGTCATTTACTTCCTCGTCGGCGACGCAGATCAGCTTTACGAATTTCATCGCGGCAATGGCGTGGAAATCGCGCAAGAAATCGGCGATCGGGAATACGGAATCCGGGACTACGTGGTGCGCGACCTGCACGGATACTTGCTTTCGTTTGGGCATCACCTGTTCAACGCCGGGCCACCGATCAAAATCCAGCGCGTCGATGTAGCAGTGCGCCTTGAGAAGCGGCTGGCAGCGCTGCTGGCGGACGTTGCAACACACAAAAGGATGAGCGTGAGCAGTTGTCTCGAGGAGATGATACTGCACACCAACGACGGTGTCGGGCCTCACACGCAAACCACGCTTCACTACATTCAGGAACTGAAGAAGAAGCACGGCATTGATTACGATAGCCATGGGAGCTACCGGTTCGTAGAAGAGTGAATCGTCGCTTGCGCGGCGGCGCGGCCTTGCGTATGTTGCTTCCCATGAAAACGATTAAAACATCCTTCTTCGTTGTTGTTGGTCTTGTGTTGCTTGGCGTCGCGGCGCTCGTAGAAGCGCAGCAGTCAGTGCCTGCCAGCGTAGCGACGGGATTCAGCGACATCCGTGAAGAGACCCTTCGAGCCGACCTGACATTTTTGGCTTCGGATGCGCTCGAGGGGCGCATGTCCTTGCAGACTGGCGATGAAGTGGCGATTCAGTGGATCGCCTCGGAGTTTGCCAAGGCCGGGCTGAAGCCTGCCGCCAATGGCAGCTTCCTGCAGCCCGTCGAGCTGATCGAATATCGAGGCGACCGCTCGCAAAGTTTCGTAGCGCTCAAGCGCGGCGGCAGCGAAAAACAATGGAAATTTCCCGACGCGCTTGGCTCGTACCGCGCGGACGTCGACGTGACCGCGGATGTGATTTTCGCCGGTTTCGGCATCACTGCGCCAGAACTGCACTACGATGACTACCAGGGAATTGACGCGCACGGAAAAATCGCGCTGATTTTCGACCACGAGCCGCAAGAAAGCGATCCTAACTCCATCTTCAACGGCACCGGGAACACGCGCTACGCCACTGGGCGGGTGAAAATCCTGAACGCGCAGGCGCACGGCGCGGTGGGCGTGCTGATCGTCGCGGAGCCCAATCGCAAGCATCCGTCCAATCAGGAGCGTGTCGCGCGAATCGGCGGCTCCATCACCCGCGCCGTGCCGCTTCCTTCGCAGGCGCTTGCCGAGGACGAACTGCGCACACCCGCGGCCATCATTTCCGATGCCGTCGCCAAGGAACTTTTCGCCACCGCGGGAACAAATCCTGCGCAACTGCAGGCTGAGATTGACCGCGACCTGAAGCCGCAGTCGCGCGCGTTGCCGGACACGCAGGTCACTCTGCACTACCGCAACACTTCGGTGACGACCGGCAAAACCTACAACGTTGCGGGTTTGCTGGAGGGCAGCGATGCGAAGCTCACTGCGGAGACCATCTTGTTCTTCGGGCATCACGATCACGACGGCATCAGCGGCGACCAAGTCTGGCACGGCGCGGACGACAACGGCTCCGGCACGGTGGGCGTGGTGGCGCTGGCGCATGCGTTTGCCGCCAACGCAGCGCACGGCGAAAAGCCGAAGCGCTCGCTGCTCTTGGTCGTGTTTGCCGCGGAGGAGCGCGGTCTGCTGGGATCGTTTTACATGGCGGCGCATCCGCTTCGTCCTCTCGAGACGACCCGTGCGGTCATCAACTTCGATATGATTGGCCGCAACGAAACGGAAAGCGACCAGACCAAAGGCCTCATCGAGATTCCCGTCGATACCACCAACCGGCTGAACCTCATTGGTCCCTCGTACAGCCCGGACTACAACCGCACCGTCGTCGCGGAGAACAAGTACGTGGGCCTCGATTTGGACTACCGTTTCGACCGCGACTACGCGCTGAACATTTTTTTCCGCAGCGATCAGTTCCCCTTCGTGCTGCACAACATTCCTTCATTCTGGTGGTTCACCGGCTTTCATCCCGACTACCACCACACCACCGACACGGCGGACAAAATTAATTACGTGAAGATGGCCAAGATTCTGCGGCTCGCCTACCTTACCGGCTTCCGATTCGCCAACGAGGCTACGACTCCCAGGTTCGTAGCCAACCCCGGCGGCAAAGCCACGAATTAATTAATCCAAGTTAGAGCCCTACAAGCGCCGCCGCACGGTGTGCCTAAGACAAGGGCATCAACCGACATTGCTGAATGGCCAGCCTGTGGCGGTGGATCTACTCGTGACCTTGCACTTCCAGCTCGGTCAGAATTCGTGAATCTGGGCAACGGGCTTAGCGCTTCCAGAAGCGCATCACCGCCGAATAGTCGAGGTCTTCCTTGGCGTCGCCTTTAACGGCATTGTAGATTTCGCGGGCGGCGGCGGTGGCGGGCAAGGCCACGCCAAGCTGATTGGCGAGGTCGAGGGCGAGGCCGAGATCCTTGTGCATGAGGCGCAGAGGAAAGCTCGGGACGTACTGGTCTTTCAGAAGATTGGGAGCCTTGACGTCGAGCACCCCGGAACGGGCCATGCTGGATTGCATGACTTCGACGAGTTTCTCGCCGGGAATACCCGCGCGTGTGACGAGAGCGAGGGCTTCGGCGAGGGCGTCCACCTGCAAGGCGAGAATCGCGTTCATGGCGAGCTTAATGGTTTGACCGGCGCCGTTGGGGCCGAGATGAAAGAGTTTCTTGCCCATGACACTGAGGATCGGCTCGGCTTCCTTCAGTGTTTCGGCATCCCCGCCAATCATGAAGACGAGCTCACCCTTTCTGGCGCCCCAGTCACCGCCAGTGACCGGGGCGTCGAGGAATCGCACGCCGCGTTCAGCACAGCCAGAGGCGATTTTGCGGGCGAGGGCGGGCGACACGGTGCTGGAATCGACATAGATGCTGCCGCGTTGGAGAGACTTCATGGCGCCGCCCGGGCCCCAGAGAACTTCCTCGAGCGCCGGGGGATCGCTGACGATGGTGAGGAGGAAATCGCAAGCGGCGGCGACTTCCTCGGGAGATTTGGCGAGCTTGGCTCCGGCGGCGAGGAGTTCGCCAGCACGCGAGGCGGTGCGGTTCCAAACCGTGAGCGGATAGCCGGCCTTGAGTAGGTTGATCCCCATGGGGCGGCCCATGAGACCGAGTCCGATCAGTCCGACGTGCTTTGCGGGGGAATTCAAGAGCGCCTCCTCGATGAGGGGTGGCTTCACCGGCGAACGTTCTGCCAGATGAAGGAAGATTATTGTACTGATTTTGGGCGGGGTGAGGCGAGCAAGCGGCAGGGTGCCGGCCTGAGAAGGCCGCCTCTACCAATTGGCTGCAAAACGATTTTCGGGAGTGAGGAAGGCAAGGTCAGGCGGGTTTGGCGCGGGGCTGGAGCGGGAGAACGCCCGCGCCTGCGCCCGCAGCGGCAGCCAGGGTTCTGTGAGGCTCACCGTCAGGGTCGGATACGAGGGGAGGTTCGGGAGAGGCGGCGGGCTTCACGGCAACGCGAGAGGCGTCGGCGGAGACGCCCGGTTCCGGCTTTTCTGCAATGCGAACCAGGCACTGATAGGGAATCTCCCAGCGGAAGTGGCCGTGCTTGCCGCGTTGCTCGAAATTTTGCTCAAGGAAGATGGAACGGCCAGAATCGGCAACGAAAACTCCGGAAGCGGGCAGAAGAATATCACCAGCGCGATATTGCACTTCCACACGACGCCCGAGAAAGGCTGAGTAGCGGGCCATCCTGTCCTTAGTGTCGTCACTCGGTAGTAACAGGTGCAATAGTACGAAAGGTCTCCCCCGCCGGAGGTGTGGAAAAAGACGCGGAAAAGCTGTTCGAAAACGAAGGAGCACCCGAAAGAAGGTGTAGTCCAAATCGGCGGCATGGGCAAGGCGCGGAGAGGGACGCGCTGTGCTTGACTTTTGCGCGGGGCGCGATATTGTCGGCGTCCGGGAATCCCGGGCGGGGTGAGAAGACTCGATGAAGACGAAATGGATTTGCGCTCTAGGGCTGATGCTTTGCGTGGGAGCTGGCGCGTTTGGGCAGCAAAACAAGCCTGCGAGCAAGAGCTATGTCCTGAAGGCGGCACGGCTCTTTGATGGAAAGAGCAACGCGCTGGTGAACCCGGGTGTGGTGGTGGTGACGGACGGCAAAATCGTGGCGGCGGGGACCAGCGCGGCGATTCCAGCGGGGGCAGAAACGATCGACCTTGGCGACGCCACGCTGCTCCCGGGATTCATCGATGCGCATACGCACCTTACGGAGATGTACCGGGAAGATTATGCCCGGGCGGCGCTCGACGGACTGCAAAAACCGATTCCGGAAATGGCCCTGGATGCCAGCGTCAATGCGCGCATCACGCTGATGGCGGGAATCACCACCGTGCGCGACGTGGGTTCTCGCGATTATCTGGACGCCGGTTTGCGTAACGCGATTCATCGTGGCGTCGTGCCCGGGCCAAGGATGCTTGTGGCTGTTCACGCCATCGGCGCGACCGGCGGACATTGCGACGAGACGGGATACCGCGCAGGAGTTTTTGGCAAAGAGACGGGGCCGGAGGAAGGAGTAATCAACGGAGCGGATCAGGCGCGGCAAGCCGTACGCCTTGCGCACAAATACGGCGCGACGGTGATCAAGACGTGCGCGACGGGCGGGGTGCTCTCGCTCGCGGATGCGGTGGACACGCCGCAGCTCACGCAAGAAGAACTCAACGCCATTGTTGACGAAGCGCACGCGCTGAAGCTGAAGACCGCGGCCCACGCGCACGGAGCTGAAGGAGCGAAGCGCGCGATTCGCGCGGGAATCGATTCCATCGAACACGGATCGTTCCTGGACGAGGAGGCGCTGAACCTGATGAAGCAGCGTGGAACGTTTTATGTGCCGACGCTGATGGCAGCGCAAGGGTTGAGCGACCAGATTTCCAAAGGCGTGTCGATACCTCCTCCCATTCTGGTGAAGGCCAACGCTGCGATTGCCGCTATTCACCAGACATTTCAGAAGGCCCTGGGTATGGGGATCAGAATCGGATTGGGCACGGATGCAGCGGTTTATCCGCACGGACGCAACCCGGAGGAATTTCATCAGATGGTCGACCTGGGGATGAAACCGATTGACGCGCTGAAGGCGGGGACATCGGCGGACGCGGAGCTGCTTGGGCTGGCAGACAAGATAGGCACGCTCGAACCGGGCAAACTGGCGGACGTCGTGGCCGTTCCCGGCGATCCGGTGGAGAACATCCGCGCGACGGAGCATGTCTTCTTTGTGATGAAAGAGGGAGTGATTTACAAGAACGAGCGCGGAAGGGGACCTCACTGAGCCCAGATTTTTCACGGGTTCGACCCATTTTTCGGACGGAAAAAGGATACTCGGTGGCGAGACTCGACGAAACAGTTGCAAATGGACTGGCGGCGTATTACGAATATGTCGCCGAACATTTGCACCAGTGGGTGGACCCTCTGACCAATGAGCAATTCTGGCGCAAGCCGTATCCGTACGGGAACACCGTGGGGCACCTGGTGCTGCACTTGACGGGAAATTTGAGTTATTACATCGGCGCGCGGGTGGCGGAAACAGGGTACGTGCGGAACCGTGACAAAGAATTTACCGATCCAAATCCGCCGCACAAGGACGAGGCGCTGAGGGCTTTTGACCGGACCATGGCCATGGTGGTGGCCACCATTCGAACGCAAAGCGAGGAGGACTGGGGCAGCGCGTACACCGCGGAACGCGAGCCGGAGGCCGAGAATCGCTTCCAGATTTTTGTGCGTTGCGCGGGACACGCGTATCATCACGTGGGGCAGATTGTCTACCTGAGCCGCGAGTTAGCGAGAACTTAAGGCCGGGAAAACGCTTCGCCTGGGCGCAGAGTGGGCGCCGGCGGGCGAGTGGAACGCGAGTGGTCGAACAGAAAAAACTCACGAAGGGCAAAGCTGCCCTTTTGCTGGCGCTGTCTGCCGTAGGCGCGGTGGCGTCGGCAACGGAGCTGCAAGGATGGCATGTCTACCTGGGATTTGCCATTACCGGTGTGGTATTACTCGCCGGGTTTCTCATCTGGAACCGAAAATCCTGAGCAAGCCTTTTTTGAGGAGATGGAGGCTCGAAGCGATGCGAAAAGTGTCTTTGGCCGGTTTTGCGATGGCCTGGGGTGGCGTGTTCGTGCTTGCGGTTTCGGCGCGGGCGCAGGAGACGGCGAAAGCGGTTGCGCCGGCGCCGGCTTCGACCGTGCCTACGATCGACCAGTCGCTCGAATGGCAAGCGGCTTTCAACCCCAAGATTTCACCCGACGGGAAGCGCGTGGTTTATGAAGTACAGAAGACCAACTGGGAAGAGAACGCGTTCGAGCGGAATTTGTGGATTGGGGACGTGGCGAGCAGCGAAACGCGCGCTTTGACGACGGCAAAGAAATCGAGCACGAATCCGCAGTGGTCGCCGGATGGGAAGTGGATCGCATTTCTTTCCGACCGGCCGGGACAAATTGCGGGGACTGCTGAAGGAAAGAAACAACTGTATATGATTTCGGCCGATGGCGGCGAAGCGCAGCAGCTCACGAAAGTGGAAAACGACGTGAACGACTTCGAATGGGCGCCGGATTCAAAGCGCATGGCCTTTTCCATGAGCGATCCCGATTCGAAAGCCATGAAGGACCGAAAGGAGAGATACGGCGACTATTCGGTGGTGCACAGCGATTACCAGATGACCCATCTTTGGATCACGGAGTTTACGAACGGAAGCGCGATGCCGGCGGAGCCGAAGCGGCTGACCGAAGGAGACAAGTTCAGCGTGGGAGATTTTTCATGGTCGCCGGATGGGACGCGCATCGCGTTCAGCGCGCAGAAAGATCCGGACTTGATTTCCGGCGAGACGGCGGACATTTATGTCGTAAAGGTGAACGACAAAGCGGTGAAAAAGATTGTAAGCACCGCGGGACCGGACAGGAATCCGCAGTGGTCCCCGGACGGAAAGAGGATTGCTTTCGAAACGGCCGCAGGCGCGAGGTATTTCTACTATGCTGATACAAGAATTGGGGTGGTTTCGGCCGACGGCGGCGCGGTGCAGATTTTAACGGAGTCGTTTGATGAAAATCCGTCGCTGGTCGCCTGGGGGCCGGATGGGATTTATTTTGGCGCATTGCAGAAGACGACGGCCCATTTGTTCCGGTTGAATCCGGCATCGGGGGCGGTGGAGAAAATAAGCGCCCCGGAAGCGATGGCGGCCGGCGGCTTTTCGTTTTCGGGGGATTACCAGACGGTGGCGTACCGTGCGGCGCTCGAGAATCACTACGCCGAGATTTATACCACCAGCCTTTCGCCGTGGCAGGGCAAGAAACTCACAGCGATGGGTGAGCAGGTCAAGGGTTTTACCCTGGCACATCGAGAAGTGGTTTCGTGGAAGTCGGGCGACGGATCAACGATTGAAGGCATTCTTTACACCCCGGCAAATTTCGATACCAAGAAGAAATATCCGTTGCTGGTAGTCATTCACGGAGGGCCAACCGGCGTCGATCAGCCAGCAGTGAACGCCGACCGCTACTACCCTATTGAGCGACTTGTGGCAAAGGGAGCACTTGTGTTGCGGCCCAATTACCGCGGCTCGGCAGGTTACGGGGAAAAGTTCCGTTCGCTGAATGTGCGCAATCTGGGTATTGGCGATTATGCCGACGTCATTTCTGGGGTCGATTCTGTGATCGCCAAAGGGTTTGTAGACAAGGAGCGGATCGGCGCGATGGGCTGGAGCCAGGGTGGATACATTTCGGCGTACATCACCACTCTCAGCGACCGCTTCAAAGCCGTGTCCGTGGGCGCGGGAATTTCCGACTGGTCGACATACTACGTGAACACGGACATCACGCCCTTCACACGGCAGTATCTGCACGCCACGCCGTGGGACGATCCGGAGATTTACTGGAAGACTTCGCCTATTAGCAACATCGCGAAGGCGCGGACGCCGACGCTCATCCAGCACGGGGAAAACGACAAGCGCGTGCCGATTCCGAACGCGTACGAACTGCGGCAGGCGCTCGAGGATCGCGGTGTGCCGGTGAAGATGGTCGTTTACAAAGGATTCGGGCATGGGATTACCAAGCCGAAGCAGCAGCGCGCCGTGATGGAAGAAAACGAAAAGTGGTTCGCGCAATATATCTGGGGCGAGAAGCCGGAAGAGCCGAAGCCTGGCGAGCCGAAGAAAGACGAAAAAAAATCAGCAGCAGCGGTAAATCCGTAGATTGGGAAATGGCTGGAGGTCGGGCTCGACCCAGCCTTCGCGCGCGCCGTTGGTCTGCAAACGTTCAGCCGAATAATATTTCTCGAGAAGGCTTTTATCGGCGAGTTCCCGATGATCTGAAAGGAATTGAGTGAAGTTGTAGCCCTCGGGCGTCTCCACGAGAGCCGCGGCAACCAGCCGCATCCAGGCCACCGTCAGGGTGTGGTGGTATTTCTGCGTTGCGCCATGGTGATTGGCGAAGCGCCGAATGCCCGCAGACATGCGCTCGGCCGCACGCGTGGCATCCGAGGACCGCAGATAGAGCCAAGCCACCCGGATGTGCTCCCGGTGATGAAACAGTTCCACTGGAAAAGAAAGGTCTTCGAAAGCGCGCAGAAAATCTTCGTCGCTCCAGGCACAAGCGCCGGAGCCAAAATTGGTTTCGGTCATGGTTGTTTGGAGATAGAAACCGAGATTGGAACTTCTTTTAGCGTATCACGATTCGAGCTTGAAGCGCGAGGAAGCGAGGCGGTAGAGGCGGCGCCACAGGAAGCGGTTAATGAGCACGACGATCGTGGCCATAACCAGGGTCGAGGCAAGCAGTATGTCAAAACGGCCAGCGTCGCTGGCGCTGCTGATCGCGCTGCCCAGGCCGGGCGTGGAAACGATTTTTCCCTGAAAATGGAAATACTCGGCGATGATGCTGGCATTCCAAGCACCCCCGGAAGCGGTGACCATGCCGGTGATCAGATATGGAAAAATGCCGGGCAGGATCAGGAAGCGCCAGCGGTCCCAGGCGCTGAATCGAAAAACCTGGGCTGCCTCTTTGAGGTCCGTGGGAATGGCCATGGCGCCGGCGATGACGTTGAAGAGGATATACCACTGGGTGCCCAGCAACATGAGCAGCATGGCAGCAAACTCCATGCCGCCGCGAAGACGCAGGAAGAACAAGAGAATGATGGGGAAAAGGGCGGTGGCGGGAACCGACGCGGCGATTTGAGCGAACGGCTGAGCGATACGGGCAAGGCGCGGACTGAAGCCGATGGCGACGCCCGCCGGAACGGCCCAAAGGGCGCTGAGAAGCAGGGCGGAATTGACGCGCAGGAAAGTCAGCGCGGCGCTTCGGAAGAGATCCACATAATCTTCCCGGTGAAGATCAGAAAGCTCCCGGACGCCGTAGAAGACGGCCAGAACCAGACCGACAAGGATGCCTGCCAAGAGCGGATAAGCGAGCCAGCGGCGCAGATGACGCTGCCTCGGGGCGGCGAGTGTCTCTGCGGCTCGTTTCGCGCCAAGCGTGAATTGCCGCGTGAGCCAGTTGATCAAAGGCAGAAAGAAGCGCCGGTACAGCCGAATGAGCAGAGAGGCGCGCCCGATGAGATGAAGCAACGTGGCTTGCGCGGCAGCGGAACTCTCGACCTGCTCGAATTTGAATTTGTCCGCCCAAATGATGATGGGGCGCCAGACCAACTGATCCAGCAAAACGACCAGCGCAATCATGGCCGCAACACCCCACAGAATCGCGCGCGTGTCGCCGTGGCTGGCAGCCGTCTGAAGAAACGAGCCGAGTCCGGGCAGGCGGAAGTCGCGTTTGCCCAGGACAAACATTTCGCAAGCCATCAAGAAAAACCAGCCGCCCGCAACCGAGACCATGGAATTCCATACCAGGCCAATCGTGGCAAAAGGAAGATCCAGTTCAGCAAACCGCTGCCATCGGCTGAACCGGTAGATGACCGAGGCTTCCTGGAGATCGCGCGGGACCGTTTTCAAGGAGGAATAAAAGCTAAAAGCAATGTTCCAGACCTGGCCGGTAAAAATCAGCAGGATGGAGCCGAGCTCAATGCCGAGCTGGCTGTGCGGGAAAAGCGCGACCATGGCCAGCATGACGCCCGGAAGAAAACTGAGCACGGGAATGGACTGGAGAATGTCGAGAAGGGGGATCATTAGCATTTCGGCGCGGCGCGAGCTGGCCGCGAGATAGCCGTAAGCCAGAGCAAACGCGAGGCTGAGCGCGTAAGCGATGCCCATGCGCACCAGGGAATAAAAAGCATAAAGAGGTAGGTCGCGGGGATTCTGCGAAAGGTGAGCCCCGGGATGCGCCGGACCGAGCCAGGTCCGCCCGATCGCATAAATTCCGAAGACCGCGGCACATACAAAAAGAAAAACGGCGATGTCGATGAGGAATGCCCAGCTCCATCGCGAACCCGCAGGGCGCGTGGTAGCCGGAGGGAGGGGCGTGGAATGAATGGCAGACGGGGCAGGCGCCGGCACGGTAGCCTCAGGTCTCTGTCAGCTTCAGCTTGCCGGACTCGGCATCGTAATCAAAAATCTCGGCATAGCGTCCCCACTGGATGGCGGTTTCGAGCTGCCGGCTCGACTCCTGCTCGCTGAAATGCTCGTCCAGCAAGTCGCGGAAAAACTCTTCACTAAGCGTGCGGTTCGACTTGGCTCGGAGCGCCTGTTCCATTTGGCGAAGCAGCGGCACGTTGGCCAGCGCCGCTTTGCGGAAGATGGCCTTGCGCGCCTGAATGTCGGCCTCAGCAAAGGCGCGGCCTTCCGGCGTGATGATCGTGTCTCCTTCTTCGACGCGAAGCAGCCCGAGCAATGTAGCGGTTTCAACCGTGGGGAGAAGGGACTCGAGGTCCAAGCTGAGGTCTTCCGAAAGGCCGTGCAGGTCAACGCGCCCGCCGCGGTCGGCCAGAATCTCCAGCAAGGCGGCCATACCGCCAGGGCGGGTATGGGGAAGCATCACCACCTTGACCTTGACCGGCCCGCCTGCAGGTTGAATGCGTGGAGGAGCTGTTTCGTCTTTGTGCCCCGGCCGCGTCAGCACGCGATAAATGGAGTCCACCAGCTCGACAAAATGCGGACTCTTGCGATCGCGCGGATGCGGAATGGTAACGTCAAAATCCGCATGGATGTGCGCGGGGTTGCGGCCGAGAACGATAATACGGTCCGCGAGAACGACAGCCTCCTCGATGTTGTGAGTCACGATAAAGATCGCCCGCGTGGGAATCTTGTGGCCGAGCCAAAGCTCGAGAAGTTCGCCCCGCAGCGTTTCCGCCGTGAGTACATCCAGAGCGGAAAATGGCTCGTCCATAAAGAGCACTTCTGGTTCGACAACCAGGGCGCGAGCCACGCCGACGCGCTGCTTCATCCCGCCGGAGAGTTCCTTGGGATAAGCGGATTCGAAGCCGTCCAGCCCGACGGCGTCCAAAATGCGCAGGGCGCGCTTGTGGCGTTCGATCGGAGCCACGCCGCGCGCCTCCAGCGGAGCTTCGACATTTTCGATCACTGTGAGCCAAGGAAAGAGGGCGAAACTTTGGAACACAATCGAGACATTGGGAAATTTTCCGTTCACTGGCTGGCCATGCCAATAAACGGAGCCGCCGGTGGCGGGAGAGAGTCCCGTGAGCATGCGCATCAGCGTGGACTTGCCGCATCCCGAGGCGCCGAGCAGAGCAATGATTTGTCCCGGGTAGATGGCGAGATTAATGGGTGCAATCACCTGGATGCGGCTGCCGTCGGGTTGCGGATACTGCTTCTCCAACTCGCGAGCCTCAATGATGGGCTCGGGGCTGGCCTGCGCCGCGTTGGTGGTGTTTCGAGTGCTCATTGGCGCGGGTATTATCGCGCAACTGTCGGGCGGGTGCACCTAAGAGCGACAAACACGGAAATGCGGCTCTCCTACGGTTAGAATGGCATGAATTCGAAATGACATCTCTTTCCGAGGCCTCGAAAAATTTGAACCCTGGTGCAAGCCGCCGGGCATGGCTGGCCGCCTTCGCTGTTTCGCTGGCAACCGCTCTGCTCATCATTTCGCCTTTTTTCTGGCGGGGAACGGCCTCGGGTCACGACATTGCGTTTCACGCGTCTTCCTGGCTGGACGTCGCGGGCCATTGGAAGGAAGGAATCCTTTTTCCGCGCTGGTGCGAGTGGGCCAACAATGGTTTTGGCGAGCCACGCTTCATTTTCTATCCGCCGCTTTCCTGGATGCTTGGAGCAGCTCTGGGTTTGCTCGTGCCGTGGAACGCGGTGCCGGGAACTTTCATTGTGTTGGCGCAGACGCTCGCGGGAATTTCCATGTTCGCGCTGGCGCGGCCCTTTCTTCCCACACGCGCGGCGCGATTCGCGGCCACCTGTTACGCCGCCAATCCGTATGCGCTGCTGGTTGTGTACATGCGAAGCGATTTCGCGGAGGAGCTGGCGTGGGCTTTCCTGCCGGCGCTACTCCTCGCAGCATTGCAATTGTGTGGGCTGCTCGAGAATCGCTGGCGCTCAGCCGCGCGCGTGACGGCAATCTTCGCGCTGCTTTTTGCGGGCATGTGGCTTTCGAACGCCCCCGCGGGTGTATTGACCAGCTACAGCATGGCGCTCCTTTTTGCCTGGGCGGCTGTTGCGAGAAAATCCTTCGCTCCGTTGTGGCGGGGCGCAGCGGGGTTGGCTTTGGGATTCGGACTGACGGCGTTTTATCTGCTGCCGGCAGCCTACGAGCAGCGCTGGGTGAACATCAGCCAGGCGCTGGCCCCCGGATTGCGGCCGGCAGAAAATTTTCTTTACACAAAGATCGCAGACCCGGAACACAACCAGTTCAACTGGATTGCATCGAGTATTGCGGTTTTGTTGATGGCGATGGCGGGCGCTTCCGCGATCTTGGCGTACCGAGACGACCCAAAAGAGGAGTCCGGCGGAGAGAAAAGGACCTGGCAAGCCATGCTCTTGCTCAGTGCGGCCGCGGTGGTTTTGATGCTTCGCTCCAGCTTGATTCTGTGGGAGCACCTGCCAAAGCTTCAGTTTGTGCAATTCCCGTGGCGCTGGATGGGGATCCTGGCCGTACCTTACGCGTATTTCGGAGGGAGGGCGGTGCGCCGGTGGCGACCCGGCTGGGTGTGGGCTGTGGTTCTCGTGATCGCTTCGGTTGGTACCGCGGTGCGTCTAGTTCATAGAGCCTGGTGGGATTCCGACGACATTCCGTCGCTGCAGGAAGCGGTTGTGCAGGGCCAAGGATTTGACGGCACCGACGAATACGATCCGGCAAAGGACGATCACACAAACTTGCCGGGAAAAGCGCCCCCGCTGCAGATTCTTCCGCCCCAAGGAGAAACCATCGCGGCCGAAGCAAAAATTCGAATTGTCCGCTGGACCGCGGAAGAAAAAGACCTGACTGTGACTTCGCCTGAGCCCCTTCGGCTGGCTGTGCGCTTGCTTGATTACCCCGCATGGCGTGTTGAGGTGAACGGCCACCCCGTGACGCCGGAATCTCCGGAGTCAACGGCCCAAATCATCCTCCCGCTGTCCCCCGGAAGGCATCAGATCAACCTGCGGTTCGCGCGCACAGGAGATCGCACTTTGGGCAGCGGGATATCCCTAATAGGGTTGCTCGCGCTGGCTGGGTGTTTTTGGCCGAGTCGTGCGAAGCCCCGCTAATCCCACCTCTGTTCCAGCTGGAAGCCAAGCTGACAAATGGCGACACGTGGTTATCAGCAGGAAATGTCGCACGATGTCGCTTGCCAAGGGTTCACGCGCGGCGTAGCATGGCGCCAATCAACGCCAGCAGCAGCTTACATACCGAACCCGGAACACAACGGAATTTTTTGCCTTCAAATGCCTGCTGGGGGGAGAGAGACATGATCCAAACGTTTCGAAGACAGGTCCTGGCGGCCCTCGTTCTTGCCTTAGCGGCAAACGTGGCGTTGGCTCAGGAGGGCAAGAGTGTCGACCAGAGCAAAAAAGGGATTGAGCGTGGCTCGAGAATATACATAGCGCCGATTGAGGGCGGTTTCGATACGTTTCTTGCCGCGGCGATCATCAAGAAGCAGGTTCCCGTGACGGTAGTGACCGACCGGACGAAAGCCGACTATGAAGTCACGGGAATCTCAAGTACGGAGAAGGCTGGTTGGGCAAAGATGCTGTTTATGGGCGTGGATAATTCCAACGATATGGCCAGCATCAAGGTGGTGGAGATCAAGAGCAACGAGGTGGTCTACGGTTATTCGGTGCGCAAAGGAAATTCCTACAGGGGCAAACAGAGCGCCGCCGAAGCCTGTGCGAAGCATTTGAAGGAGAGAATCGAGGGAGGTAAGTAGGTAGTCGTACCCTCCTAGGGGAGCAACAAGACTCACAGGGAAGAGATGGAGGACTCAAAATGAGACGTACACTCGTGATGGCAACAGCAGCCCTTCTCTTGCTTAGCGCAGCTTCCGCTTCTGCTGCCCGGCAGCAGCAGGCGCAAGCGCCTCCGGCCCAACAGAAAATTCCCGCAGGCTCCAAGGTGTTTATTGCCGCGATGGGGGGCTTCGAGACGCCTTTGAGAAAGGCCATCGCGGATAAAAAGGTGCCGCTTGAGGTCGTCGAACAGCGCGAACAAGCTGAGTATGAAATCACCGGCGCCGCCGAGAGTAAGAAAGCCGGTGCGGCCAAGAAAATCATCATGGGAAGCTGGCATTCTGACGAAGAAGCCAGCATCAAGGTTGCCAGCCTGAAAACCGGAGAGATCGTTTACGCCTACTCTGTCCATAAGCAGGATTCTGCGCACGGACAGAAAAGCACGGCAGAAGCCTGCGCAAAACACCTGAAAGACGAAGCGGTTGCTAAATGAGAATCGAGTTGGGACAGGTTGGCGCGTCTAGAGGGACCACGCAAAGCCGAAACTAGCGGCGGTCGACGGTAGGGTGACGCACGTCCTGGCCCTGCACGATGTAGATGACGTCCTCGGCGATATTGGTGGCGTGGTCGCCGATGCGCTCCAGATTTTTCGCGGCGAGAATCAGCTCAAACGCCGGAAACACCACGCTGGAATCCCCCATCATGTAAGTCAGCAATTCGCGGAAGATTTGATCACGGTAGTGGTCGACCTGGTCGTCGGTGGCCAAGACTTTGTTCGCCAGGTCCACGTCGCGCCGCACCACCGCGTTCAGCGCGTCACGCACCATTTCCTCGACGAGGTCGCTCATCCTTGGCAGGTCCACGTAAGGCTTCACGCGCGGATGGCGCAGGATCCGCAAGGCTCCCTGAGCAATGTTCACCGCCTGGTCGCCGATGCGCTCGAGGTCGTTGTTGATCCGCGAAATGGCCAGCACGAAGCGCAGATCCGTGGCCATGAGCTGGTGCAGCGCGAGTAGCTGAACCACGCGGTCGTCAATTTCCATCTGGAGTTCGTTGAGCGCGTCCTCTTCTTCGAGGACCCGCTTCCCCAGCGCCTCATCGGATTCGAGCACCGAGTGAACCGCCTGATGAACGGCGCGCTCGGCAAGGCTGCCCATCCAGAGCAAGCGCTCCTTTAATTCATTCAAGTCTTTTTCGAAGTGACGTTCCATCTGATTCCCTTTTCCCAAGTCCGTGAACTACGATTCCTGAGCCCCGTCAAGTGGTTGGCCGGGATCGTTCGGATCCGGCTACACGACGCACACTTCCATTTGTTTCATCCGAAACGCCCAGTGATGTAAGCCTCTGTCCGAGGATCGCCGGGCGTGGTGAAAAGCTGTGGCGTCGGGCTGAACTCGATGAGCTGGCCGATGAGCAGGAAGGCAGTGAAGTCGCTGACGCGCGCGGCCTGCTGCATGTTGTGGGTGACGATGACCAGAGTGCAAAGGTCTTTCAGTTGGATCAGGAGCTCTTCAATCTTTGCCGTGCTGATGGGATCGAGCGCGGAGCACGGCTCGTCGAGCAGCAGCACTTCCGGGTCGACTGCCAGGGCGCGCGCGATGCACAAGCGCTGCTGTTGGCCGCCGGAGAGTTCGTAGGCGGATTTGTGCAGGTGGTCTTTTACTTCGTCCCAGAGAGCGGCGTGACGCAAGCTGTTTTCGACGGCTTCGGCAATCGGGACTTTCGAACCGTTGATCCTGAGGCCGTAGGCCACGTTATCGAAGATGGACTTAGGAAACGGATTGGGGCGCTGAAAGACCATGCCGACGCGCCGGCGATGTGCCGTCACATCTTGCTTGAGGATATTCTGGCCGTCGAGCAAAATTTCTCCTTCCAGGCGGGCATTGCTGATGGTCTCATGCATGCGGTTCAAGGTGCGGAGAAGAGTAGATTTTCCGCAGCCGGAGGGGCCAATAAGGGCGGTGATTTTATTGGTAGCAATGCCCATGTTGATATCGAACAGGCTCTGCTTGCTGCCGTAGAAGAAGTTGACCTTGGAAATGGTCATGCGCATGGACAGCGTCGCGTTGGAATCGCGCGGCGTGGTGATGGGAGTTGACGGAATATTTACGGGCACAGCAGGCCTCACAGACGCCATGGTTTAAGACCTCGAAACCGAGATGCCGCGCGCCAATATACCGCGGGCTACAATATTAATGATGAGAATCAAGCCAAGCAATACAAGCCCTCCAGCCCACGCTTGACGATGCCAATCTTCGTAAGGTGAGAGGGCATAATTGTAAATCGTGACCGGGAGCGAAGCAGTAGGCTGGGTCCAGCCCGGGCTCCAGAAGCTATTGCCAAGCGCAGTGAAGATGAGGGGAGCGGTTTCACCGGCAACGCGGGCAAACGCCAGCAAAATCGCGGTCAGGATGCCGCGATAGGCTGCCGGAACAATGACGGTCGCGATGGTCTTCCACTTGCTCGCCCCAAGCGCCATGGCCCCTTCCCGCAAGGTGTTTGGCACCGAGCGAAGGAATTCCTCGGTGCTGCGAAGGGTAATGGGAATCATCATCAGACCGAGGGCAAATCCGCCTGCGAGTGTGGAGAACTGCTTAAACGGCAAGACGGCCACGCTGTAAGCGAAAATACCGATGACAATCGACGGAACGCCATTCAGCAAGTCCGCGGAGTAACGAACAATGAAGGCCATTCGGTGCCCGCTGAATTCCGCAAGATAAATAGCTCCCAGGAAGCCGATGGGCACGCCGATGAGCGTGGCTATCAACAGCAACTTTCCGCTGCCGACGATGGCGTTGGCCATGCCGCCACCGATCTCCCCGACCGGTGCAGGTAACTTGGTGAAAAAGTTCCAGTTGATGGATGCCCCGCCGCGAACAACGAGATAGCCGAGAATGAGAATGAGAGCAGAAACGGAGACGGCGGCGCAAACTCCGGTCAAGGTCAGCATGACGTTGCTCACAAACTTACGCCAGCGGAGACGCCGGTTCATGCGCGTGCCGTTCCGGCGCCACGCTGCGACGTGACGACAATGAGAATGCGGGCGAGCCCGTTCAGGATAAACGTCAAAAGGAAAAGCACAAGTCCGAGCGCGATGAGCGACTGCGTGTGAAGTTCGCTGGTAGCTTCGGCAAGCTCATTGGCGATGACCGCCGCAATGGAGTAGCCGGGAGCAAACAGAGACGCACTAATCTTGGGGTCGTTCCCGATGACCATCGCGACGGCCATCGTTTCTCCTAGAGAGCGTGCCAGAGCCAGAAAGATGGAACCTAGAATGCCGCTGCGAGCAAACGGCACAACGACCTTCCAAGTAGACTCCCAGCGTGTGGAGCCGACCGCCAGAGCTGCCTCGCGCTGGTCGCTCGGGACGGAGAGTAAAACTTCGCGGGAAACCGAAATAATGTAGGGGATAACCATGATGGCCAGCACGATTCCCGCCGTGAGAAATCCTACGCCGTACGCCGGGCCTTGAAAAAGCGGAAGGAAGCCAAGGATACGCTTGAGCCAGGGTGCAATAAACTGGCGCATCAACGGCACAACGATAAAAACGCCAAGAACGCCGTAAATCACGCTGGGCACGGCTGCAAGCAGGTCAATAAAAAACTCGAGCGTGTCCGAAATTCGAGTTGGCGCAAGTTCTGCGAGGAAAATGGCGGCGCCGATGCCGAGGGGAATGGCAATGAGCAGAGCCACAGCCGCGGTGACCACCGTGCCATAGATGAATGGCAGGGCGCCAAACTCTCCTTCGATGGGATTCCAAGTGGTAGTCCGGAAGAACGCAAAACCAAATTTGTGTCTTGGCAAAGCCGAGTCATGCCAAAGCTCGAGAACCAGCAGAATCGAGATTAGAACGACAGTGGCTGCAAAGATGAAAGTGATCAGGCGTGCGATTTCGTCGCCGTCCCGAAGACGAGAAAGAAGCGCGCGCGAATCTGAGGCCGGGCCGGCGCTCGGAAGAGATGTGGAAGCGGTAGCCACACTATTGAATATTGGCCAGAGCCTTCTTTTCCTTTGCTACAACTTCTTTCGGGAGTTTCGCGTAGGAAAGCGCCTCAGCGTAATTCTGGCCGTCTGCGAGCATCCACGTCACGAAACCCCTTAAGGCGTCGCGCTTCGCGTTGTCGGAGAACTTAGCGGGGATGAGCAGCCAGGTGAAAGTGGAAATGGGATAGGCGTCCTTTCCCTTCGCGTTGGTGATGGAGACGCGGAAGTCGTCAGGCATTTCCTTAGCGGCCGCGGCTGCGGCCGCAGTGACGCTGGCGAGCGAAGCCTTCATAAAAACGCCATCGGCATTCTTTACGCTACCATAGGGAATCTTGTTGGCTTCGGCGTAGATGAGCTCGACATATCCAATGGAGTTGGGCGTATTCTTAACCGTTCCGGTCACGCCTTCGTTACCCTTGCCGCCCAGCCCCACCGGCCAGTTCGGGGAAGTTCCCTTACCTACCTTGGTCTTCCATTCCTCGCTGACTTTCGAGAGATAGTCCGTAAAACAGTAGCTGGTGCCGCTGCCGTCAGCGCGATGCACGACGACAATGTCTTCCGCCGGCAGCTTAACGCCCTTGTTGATGTCAGCGATGAGCGGATCATTCCACTTGGTCACCTTGCCAAGGTAAATCCCCGCGAGAGCTTCTCCGGTGAAATTCAGGGAAGTGCTCACTCCCGGAAGGTTGTAGGTGGGAACGACGGCCCCGAGGACCGTGGGGAAGTGAAGGATAGCCGAGCCATGCTTCTCCTGATAAGCTTTTAGCTGTTCGTCGTTCATGGGGCCATCGGTAGCTCCAAAATCGACGGTGCCCTCGGTCACTTGTTTGATTCCGCCTCCGGAACCGATGGGTTGATAGTTGATTTGCAAGTTCGGATTCTTCTTGTGGTATTCATCAAACCATTTGGAATAGATGGGATTAGGGAAGGTCGCGCCCGCACCGTTGATGGACAGCGCGTCCGCCCAGAGGATTCCGGCGATGCCGAGTCCCAGCAGCGCAATTACCGCGATTCGCTTCATGTGTATCTCCAAAGAATGGAATTTGGTTGATTTAAGGGAAAAGTTTGGCGCTTTCTTGTTACAGAATTGTTACAATTCGGAGAGAGTTGTTTGAATCGCCCGGCGGTATAAATGTCCTGTCACTTCACTAAGATTAAACGGCACTAAAATCAACCGGCCTGTATCTCATTAGAAACA